>JACLAD010000048.1_pt1 | contig 15484 bp, 17 predicted proteins | sample 8027901 | NCBI WGS metagenome assembly JACLAD01 (sample SAMN15725071, study PRJNA655200) | protist metagenome | isolation source: fluorescence activated cell sorting (FACS) single amplified genomes of... | place: Spain: Blaines Bay Microbial Observatory, Mediterranean Sea | collected 2016-07-05 | reverse complement strand
AAACACGTATGAACAAAACAAATTAGCGAACGACAAATCTTTTGACTTTATTACTTTGTGAACAACGAGGGAACAACATTCTTGAATGCATGACAAAACATGCAAAGAATGGAAACGCAAAACAAAACGTTAGGACAAAGAAAAGCGTTAAACAGTGAAAACAAAACAACAACACGAACACATGGTAAAGAACTCGGGACGAAACTTTTTACACAAAGACAAACCGCAGACAAAACGAAGGTCACAAAACGAGGAATGTAAAGTGGAGCGTTCTACTAATTAAACTTGTATGTTATACCTGACACTGATGAATTAAATTGTTGCAACACGCAAGGTGCAATGAAAATTTGTGGCTAGTTTTGATAGCTTGGTCCTTGAATTGCGTTGAAAATTTAGTTCCAATCGGTTATATTGTATTGCTCAAAATTTTCATAATCTCCTTCGCGGCAGTCATCCCCGGCGAGAGTGCCATTGAAAACATAGCAATCACGACGTTGAGGCATGTTCTCAATACTGAGGTAGACCCAGATACACGCCACTAAAAAACATGAGAGCAAGCCACATCCTAACAAGCACGACGGCTCATCTGTCATGCATTTTTTCTCATTGTCAACAACGAGGCTGGCGTCTTCCTTTTCATTGTTGTTGGCAACTTTGATGGATACTGCATTGGCAGCCTCACTTTTTGTAAGATTTTGTGTGTCATCAACAACTTCGTTGACACGAGGAACATCAATGACACCGTCAGTGCTGTCCGCAATGTCGATGGAAACATTGTTGGTATCCATTTTTAGCTGGACGGCGCCAACACCGGACACTGCCAATAAAACCGTTTTACTGATCATGTTGATGGTGTTCTGACTCCTTATTAGAACGTTTTAGGTAATTACTTTGTAAGTTGGTTGGTTGTCAATTTGACTTTGGTAGTAGCAATTGTGATGTACTAAAACTTGACTTACGGATGTATGAGAATATGTATGAAATGGTTTGTAGAAAGATGTATAACGATAAAACGAAACATCAAATCAATATTTTTACAAAAATGAACGCTGATCGCCAACTCGAATCACATGGGTAGACACCCAACGCAAATCAAAACAAAAACTCGTCACAATAGCAAACACGCATCGAACTTACGACACACTCAACAAATGCGACAAAGCGAGGATTGCTCTAATTAGACTTGTATGTTATACTTGTCAATGAATTAAAATTTTGCATCACGTAAAATGCAAAAATATGAAGATGATTCGATTTAATCCCATCCAGTTTCGTTGTAAATATCACTGTAGTAATCTTCCTCGCAAGGATATTCAGTTCCATTGGCATCAAAACACGGATAAGGATTATCACGAGGGCACGCAGGATCAGATCCCCAAGGAACAATCTTGCCATGAACACAGCACGGCATACCACGTTTCATACCGGCCGCCCAAAATGCTTTGTACTTCTTCATAGAACCGCAATCATCGCCCAAAGAATTGGCCACGATGATTGAATAAATAAAATAAATGAAATAAAAAGAACCAAAGACGATAGTAGACAGTGCAATGACAACATAAACACACTTGATGAAGTCGCAAATGTAGCCACAAATTGTGCGAGGTTTTCGGCCAGCAACTACACGGCGACGGCGGGGGCGAGTAACTAAAGCAGCAGTTTCCTTCTCGTTGTTGTTGATAACTTTGACATATCCGTCCTTAGTACCATCGCGCTTTTTGTTTTGAATGGTATCCTGACGAGGTACTTCAATAACGCCGTCAGTGCTGTCCGCAATATCAATTGAAACATGGTTGGTATCCATTTTTAGCTGGACAGCCGCACTACCAGACACTGCAAAGACAATCGTTTTGCTGATCATGGTGATAGTTTTTTTTACTAATTATGAAAACTTTTTGGATACTTGGTAAGTCGGTTGGTTGGTTGTCAATTTGATGTTGATAGTAGCAATGGTGATGTAGTGCAACTTGAATTATGGATGTATGGGAACATGATTGAATGAAGAAAATTTTATAACGAAAAAACAAAACGTCAAATCAATTTTTTACAAAAATGAACGCTGATCGTCAACTCGAATCCCAAGGGTGCCTCAAATCACACCCAACGCAAAGCAACAACACCAACTTGGTACAATTTCAAACACAGATCAACCGTACGAGAGACTAAGATTTCACAAATCGGGTGGTTGTACTAATTAAAATTGCACTGTCGATTTTGTAATGAATTAAATGAACAATTTGTAACATATGATATGCTGCGTTTTGGAGCTAGTTTTACTGGCTTCGGTTTCAAATGAATTCGCGTTTTGTTTTTAATCCAAACCAGTTACATTGTGGAGTCCGTTAAGATAATTGTAATATTCTTCGTCGCAAGGCACGTCAGTCCCATTGATATGGCATGATTCACCCGGGCAATCGGGACCAGAATTGTAGGGAACTGTGACGCCATCGACACAGCAATGCTCACCGATAAAGGCATTTGCCAACCAGAATGCTTTGTACTTTTTCATAGAAGCGCAATCATCTCCAAAATGATTGATCATTTCCTGGGAGTAGATCAAATAAAGGAAGGGCGAGCAGAGAAACAACATAGCCAATGACGCCAAGGCACATTTACAAAAAGACGGTTTTTCCTTCTCATTGTTGTTGATAACTTTGACAGGTACATCCTTTGTACCATCGCGCTTTTGGTTTTGAGTTGTATCAGCTTGACGAGGTACTTCAATGACGCCGTCACTTTCGTCTGCAATATCAATGGACACATGGTCAGTATCCATTTTCAACTGGACGGCGCCAACGCCAGACACTGCAAAGACAATCGTTTTGCTGATCATGTTGATAGTTTTTTGACTCCTTATTAGAACGTTTTAGATACTTTGTAAATTGGTTGGTAGTCAATTTGATATTGATAGTAGCAATGGTGATGTAGTGCAACTTGAATTATGGATGTATGGAACATGTATGAAATGATTGAATGAAGAAAATTTTATAACGAAAAAACAAAACTTCAAATCAATTTTTTACAAAAATGAACGCTGATCGTCAACTCGAATGCCATGGGTGGCTCAACTGACACTCAACGCAAAACAAAAACTCATCACAATTTCACACATACATCCAACTTACGACACTACGATTTCACAAATCGGAGGGTTGTACTAATTACGACTGTAGTCTTTCGAATTTCCAATGAATTACGTGCACAATTTGTTACCCATGAAATGCGGTGTTTTGGCTTCAATCTAAACCGGTTACATTGTACAGATCGTTGTAGTAATCTTCGCAGTCCATGACTGTCCCATTGGTATCGTAACAAGTTCTTGGGTAACAAATATGGGGATCAGTAATGAGTGTGCCATTAATGCAACAGGGCCCCCCGCCTTTCATATTTGCCATCCAAAATGCTTTGTACTTCTTCATAGAAGCGCAATCATCTCCAAAATGATCAATCATGACATAGGAATAGATCAAATAAAGGAAGGGCGAGAAGATGAACAAGATAAACAATAGCGTCAAGATACAGTCACAGTCACAACAAGACGTTTGAGTGCGTGGGCGAGTAACTAAGGCAGCAGTTTCCTGTTCGTTGTTGTTGATAACTTTGACAGACACTTCTTTGGCACCATCGCGTTTTTTGTTTTTACTGGTGTCAGCTTGACGGGGGACTTCGATAACGCCGTCACTTTGGTCTGCAATATCAATCGAAACGTGATCAACAACATCAGATTTCAACTGAACAGCAGCTGTGGGAGCAACAAACACTAAAATCGTTTTACTGATCATTTTGGCTAAATATGAACTTGCTCACTATCCGAACTCAACAGTAACTTTAATATGTTTAGGTGGACGTTAGGTGTGGAAAAATGCAAGAACAAACTTTGTAAATGCAATACTCAACGAAAATGTTTTTGTTGTTTGGTTATGGATGTCTGAAACTGAACTGGTGGAATTATTGAAATATGTAGGAGATGAAAATAGTTTAACGCAAATATGATGAATTATGTAGGAACGCAAAATCATTATTTTTTCATGGAAAATGTAGAACGGGGGAACGAAACTTCATATCAATGTGCACAAAAAATCAACTCTCAACAATATTTTTCATTTCGGGATAGAACTCAACTGCACACGACGTCTTGCAAGATTGTGACTGTAGATAAAGAATTTTGTGGACGCAACATGGCATGGTGAGCAACCAACACGAAACAATTGATTTTGAGACAAAATACGTACTTGACACAACAAAGCAACACAACTTCTGATCTTCACGAAGCAAGTCGAACGCGTTTCGTAATCATGGCTGAACACTTATCTTTTCTGACAAAATTTGACTTAATATTGGTGCATTGTATTGAATAACTCAACGTTTTCCTGCACAGTTTCACTGCTCTTTTTTGTCTTGTTTTGCTTTTTTATAGTAATCTACTAGTGTTTCGAATTGCGACAATTTTGAAACACACTTTCTTGTGATATGCTCTTGATGGCATTTTCATGATTGAACGTGATTCCTCCATCCGCTATAGCCCCCTCGTAGTTTAAAACTGCTTTTCGATTTTTGAATCTCCTTTCTTTTTGAATGCTGAATCGAGTGCGTCCATAATAAGGTAGAAGAATAGAAAACAAAAACTCGGGATCCCGACGAAAGTCAATCCTGCCAACAAGGTAACAATCGCGCCCCAAAAGCTTGTGTAACTGCTATTCCAAAGGCAACTGATCAGCACGCCGAGAGACACGCACCACACCCCAACAAACATCGCGATATTCTGTTTGTCTTGTCGATTTCTTTCCTTTTCTAAAACACAAATGTACAAATTTTACCACAGCTTCAATTGAAAATTTTAAATTTTGAAATAGTATGCGTTGCGTCTTGATAAGAAAAAGAAGAACGTACCTTTAGCTTCTCTCTTCTCTTCTTCGAGTTGCCTGGCCTCATCCAACCTCCTGTACTTTTCTTCTTCTTTGATATGTTTACACAAAGACAATTGAACAAAGTCCAAAAAATTGTCAAAATCTATAAGTAATTTATTGTTTTATGAAATTGAAAATTGAATAAAAATTTAATAAATGAAGGCTGTACCAATGGCGTCGAGTTTGTCTTGGATATTCTTGGCAGAAATCTCCAAATGCTCAAGAGCTTCCCTCACGCTTCTGTTTCCGCACAGATCATATGGCGTTTGCTGTTTATGTAAAAGACATGAAATACACTGTATACAATAATGAAACAGTCTGAATGAGTTTTTGTTTTGTGTAAAAGAAATACTCCCTTGTAATCCTTCTTTTTGAGCATGTGGAGGTACTTGTCGTATGGCAAGATCTCACCGAGGAACAAAATTATCTTTCCATCTTACAAATCACAAAAACACTTATTATTTTGCACTCAGAACGAAAAGTTTTTGTTAAAAATTTGAAACTTTATATGTTTTGTTTATTGTTACCTCTGTTGCTGGCTGCAGCAGCGTGGAAAATGTTTTGGTCATATTTGGTCACGGCATACCTCAACATGTTAGACAACGGCCGAATGAAAAATATTTTCATTTTTTTCATTCGGCCGTTTTTCATTCGGCCGTTGTCTAACATGTTGAATACCAATCAACACGCAACTTGCGCTGCGGGGCTTCTTCAGGTTGTTGACGGGCGGTTAATAGATTTAGGATCTGAAGCCCATCTAGAATCACAAAGAACGTTTTTAAAAAAATCGCAAACTGCATAAAAACAATGAAATATTGAATGCATGTCTTAAGAAATTGTACTTCCGATGGGGTTGGAAAGAGGTTCAATTGCAGCGCGGTACAGTTTGCTAGGGCCTTGCGGTACGCCTCGGCTATCATGATACAACCCACGCAACCTAGTTGAACAAATCAAATTTTCATTCAAAACAATTTTCAATTTTGCGAACTAAATCTACTATTTAAACACTTTTAAGTTTTTTATTTTTTGTTGTTTTTGATAATGATTGCAATTTGTAAAATGAAATACCCGCGTAGATCGCCATTGGCGATAAAATCAAACAGGTCGTTGGTGGGGCCATTCAACGTTACTTGTTTCAACTTAAAATACGAATACAAACCAATTACTTTTAACAATACAAAAAAACAATTTTACATTTTATTTTTTTTCTGTAGTAAATTTAAATATTACTAAAATGTTGTATGAATGATGAACGTTTTAATAATGTGCGTACGTGGACGTCGCTGCCGTTGTCAATCTTCGATTCTTCAACGTCATCAACATGGTTGTTATCATCAAAATTTGGATTCGCGTCACGAGGTTTGGCAAAGCGGTTCAGCTTTAGGAGGCGTAACTTTTTCTGCTCGTCCTTCTATAAATATACAAAAACATATTGAAATAATCAATTTACAATGCATGATTGAACTTTTTTGTACTGTCATATGGGGTAAAAAATGTTTTGCGCTTACTCGCGAACGGCCACGGCCAGCGTTTGAAATTTCAGAAAATTCCTCACCAATTTCTTGCGGCGCTTCGCACTCGCGATCATATTTATTATTGATATCGTCGTCGGTGCTTGTCCCAGATGACGAAGAGCCCTCGTTGAAGTCCGACTTCAAATTTACAGCAAAGACTTGCTTTAGAAAAATTGCTGCAATACGGCAGATGTACATCATCTTTATCTTATATTTATTGTTATGCAACTTGTTCTAGTTGGGATTTGTTATAAAACGTTTTGTTGAGTTTGTTGACTGCACTATTAGTTTTGTGGAGCAATACATGTTTTTTTGTTTTCAAAAGGACACAAATCAGAATTGGAATTTTAAAACGAGTACCAACAATTTACCAGGTTGACAGTTGTAACTGTCCGGAGCACACGAAAGTAACGTAATACTATCTGAATAGAATGTTTTTGTCTACTGGTTTGTTTACACACACTTACGCAAACTAATGTTGACAGTACGACAAAATGAATAGAATGGGTATAACAAAAATGGATTACATTTGGTGACTTGTATATTCTTCTTTATTTACTTTTTTACTTTTTTTGAATATTGTAGTACTTTTCATACTATACCTTTTTGCTTTTTAGTTTTTTTAGAAATATTGATTTGGTTTTGCAAAATTTGTGTACTGTTCGACGTTTGTACACGATAAAATTTGTGATTCAAAATTTCTGCACCGTATTTTGCGTGCGATGTTCATGCTTTTTTGGTGATGTACTGCTGCATGAGACGTATATTTACAGAACTTAGCTTTGCTCTTATTTTTGAAGGTTCGCCTCTTTTTCTTGCATGGCAGCGCGAATTGCTTTCATCGCATCCAGGTTGAATTCGGCGCAGTCCATGACGGTCATAGGTTCGGTCGTGGAGTGGCCCGGTAATCTGGCAATGGTTCCATTATTGTCCATTTCTTGATCGAAGTCCAGGTGCATCGAGCACTTTTTGCACAAAATTTTCACGATGTCAAGATAGCCATTACCTTCTTCTCGAGCTTCATAAATTGATAAAAACATTTTTTTGGGAAATCAAATCGAGTTTTAATGATAAAAAAACAATTATTTAAGATAGATTGAAAAATGAAATTGTGTACTCTTTGTAGCTGCATAATGTAAAACCGACTCCCCGTTGGGATAAATGATCTCACCACTCCTCCGCGAATAATTGACATCCAACTTTTTCGCCTCTTCTGTAAACAACAAGTTTTATATAAAAGTCGACACAAAAAACAAAAAAGTAGATTTTAGAAGATATCAATATACGTTTTGAAAAGATGAAAACGTTGATCGGCATCTAAAGAAATTCTATTTGGTTGGAGGTTGCTTTCGAAATTGAAGTCGAGTTTGAAGGCGAAACCGTGACTATGATGGTAATGTTTGATTTGAATAAGAAACGTTAAAATAAATACCTTTGACATTCAAATAGTGTTCTTGGATGATAACACCAACCTTCGCATCGTCCCCCGCCTCAACCGCTTCCCACAATCTCCTCTCCGAATCATAATTTGCCTGATAATTCAAAAACAGACCAATACTTCGATTGTTAATAATTATCAAGAAAAAATTATACAAATCTTCTGCTGAATGTGAATGTTTGTAAGCATTGAAGTGTTTACAGTCGGTTTGATGGTCAAACCGAAAACGTGAACAGCGGCGGCAGCAGCGGTGATTTTGATATAAGTCTTCATAATCGCCTTATTAGATCTGAACTACTTAGCTGGTTCGAAAACGGTATGTTTTGTTTTTACGTTGAATACTGAATTCTTGTGACAGATTGTTATTCAAGGTTTGTATCGGATTGATTTGTAATTTACTAATTTTGGATAATTTAAAATTTAAATGTTTGATTTAAATTTGGAAAGTAGGTCGGGGTGTTTTGATGGAAAAAATGTGGACCAGAACGTTGTTGTTATTGTGATATCAACACACAAATAATCAAACTAAAATTGTTTTTGCACACAAAAAGTACGAATTGTCTATGTCTACCAGTTTTCTTGCACACACGACGTCAACAATATTCAGCCGACTCTGACAGAACACCAGGGGAAAACGATGAGTGTCGATTTCCCAAAATGAACAGCATGGGTGTAACAAAAATGGATTGCATTTGGTGACTTGTTTGTTCTTCCCTTTTTACTTTTTTACTTTGTTGAAAATTTTAGTACTTTTTATACTATACCTTTTTACTTTTTAATATTTATACTATATTTTTTAGAGTATCACTTTTTATACTGTAGTACTGTAGTACTGTAGTACTGTTATACTGTAGTACTTTTTATACTATATTTTTTTTAGAAATAATTATTGATCTGTTTCTGCAAAATTTGTGTACTATTCGACGTTTTTTATTTTTTCAAGAATGTGTACACGGAATAATTTGTAATATTCAAAATTGTAGCTCAGTTTATTTTCGAAATGCACGTTCATGCTTTTCCTTGTGAGCTTTTGTTGTATGACCGATGGCATGCTTGATTTTGCGCCTACAAGTGGTGGCTTGTGAAAGCGTCAAATGTTGCCAGTTTACGTTCAAGATGTCCGCCAGGGTCTGGACGCTGATCGAGGAACATATCCACTGGGGTTTTGCCTTCATTCGTTTTTGGATTCATATCAGCTCCTGCAGCCTGAAATGCTTGAAAGATCCGGCCAATGTTTTCATGGTCACCGGCATATAACTCTGCCGCAAAATGAAGACACGTCTTACCGTCCCCTGTGTCCCCTCCAACTGGGTAATCGATCCACTTCTTCTCATCCTTTCCGGTCTCCGACACTTTCTTCTCGTTCTTGGCTATAATTAAAGCATTGGATATAAACGTTGACAGAACAAACGAAAACGTATACTCAATATTCGTTTTGAAAGAAATAAACGTCAATGAGAATGTGACAAGAAATGCTTTGATTGTTTTCAAAATTCCAAAATTGTAAACGTCAAAATTGTCAAAAACTACATTAAAATAAATTTTTTAAAAAATAATTCAAAACAATGGACAAAATCTCGCTTTTTAGATCAAAATTCGTGCAGCCGAAATCCTTCGTGATGTTTTCGTTGTGCACATGCATACCAGCAAGTTCTTGGATTTTTTCAATCAAGAGGTCGGGACTTGCATCCGGTTTATCGAAACCAGGAGACATTTCATTATACAATGTAACCGCGTCACCACCGGGATTGTCCTCCTAATAATTCGAAACAAAACAATCATGTGATTGATGAAATGTAAAACAATCATTTTGATTTATTTGACGTCTGACAGCTTGTTGAATGCTGATGTTGATGAAAAATCTACCTCAGGTGGTTTGAGTGTCAGACCCGAGACGAGTACAGCGGCGGCAGCAGCAAGGATTTTCATATACGTCTTCATGATCGCTTGATTGGATCTTGACTTATTACTTTATTCGAAAACGGTATTTGTCTAGTTTACGGTGTACTTTACCTGTTGAAAGTTCAAGAAAACAATTAATTTTAGAATTTTGGAATGTTTGAAATTGTTTTAGATTTTGTGAAATGAATGGGTGTTTGTGTGGACCAGATCAACACGTTATTTTGCACAAATTACAAAAATTACCAACAGAATTTCTACGACTATTGCTAATTGATTTTTTTAATCCCAAGACGTTCCCACTATCCTAACCACGCAGCAACCAACAAGAAAATAATGGTTCGTATCAACAAAAATGCATTGCCTGTTCGCTCATCCGTGACAGCGGCCAATTGAGGCTTTCTCTTGTGACGTAGTGCAATGTTGAGACGGTTGTGTTGCGCCTCAGTCATTTTTGTTGAAGATGGAGGATTCAATATTATTCAATATTGTTCATTGATTATTGGTTGGTGAGTATTTTGTGTACATCGCACGATGTAGTGCGACGCAGCATATAATTTCTTATTGTAAAATTTGTGTACGGCTCGACGTGTTTGTAAAAAACGCGCACATCATAAAATCAATTGTTGCTCTTTTTTCTGCAACGTTTTGCTTTTTTTTTGTTTTGGTTAGCCTTCGTTGTGACATGATTTTTATAAATTTTGATACAAAATTGAGGCTCTTTTTTGGTTTGCAACGTTCTGTTTTTTTTTTTTTGTTTTTTTTGTGAGCCATCGTTGCGATATGTGATATTGACAATTGTTTAATTATGCAAAATTGAGGCTCTTTTTTATTTGCAACGCTTTTGTTTTTTTTGTTTTTTTTTGTGAGCCATCGTTGCCTGATCGATACGGTAAAACGAATTCACATGGTTCGCATGCAAAAATAACTGTAGATTGATATTATGTGGTCAAAAATGTAAACATTTGATTGAAAAATGATACATCATGAATTATCATTTGGTTGGGTTTTCTTGTATCCATTCCTGGAACAACTCTACAATGTCGTGGTGGCCATTCGCTTGTGCAATCTGAACAGCGTTTTCTTTCTCAAGGAGGTTCTTCACTTTCGGGTTCGCTGGTATAACACGGTTACCACGTTGTTCGATCAACCATTTTGCGACCTCCTCGCAACCGTTTTTAGCTGCAACGTGTAAAACCGTATTGCCGGTAAATTCCTTGCAATCCAGAGGTCCTGCAACAAAGAGGTCGAGCTTGCCAAGGCTGGTGGACTCTTTGCCGTCTGGATAATGAAGTTTCACGGTGGAAAGGTCATTGGCTTCGACCGCTTGAAAAAACTTTTTTTGGTCCACTGGGCCCTCCCATTCCTGTTACATCAAAAATGAAAACAAACGGATTGCTCGGCTTTGTGTGTAAGAACTTGATTACTTCCTGATGAATGTGTTTACGTCAGCGATCTTTGTGTTGGGCGTCTTGACTCTCAAACCGGAGACGAGAACAGTGGCGGCAGCAGCGATGATTTTGATGTAAGTCTTCATGATCGCCTTGTTCGATATTGATTGTTATACTTGATCGTTATTCGAAATTGGTTATCTGCCGTTAACTTGACGTTGTTGAGTAACGCATTCAAAACGACGCAATTGTGAATTTTGAATGTTTAGGTTTGTTTAAACATGGTTAGTAATTTTGTTAGACGTCAGATTTTGTGAAGTGGATTGGTGTTTGTGTGGACCAGCACACAAATGTGTTGTTACAAAAAGCACGTAGATTTTTTCATTAAAAAACCACGAAGATTTCTACGAATTTGAATTTTTAGGACTATGGCTAATTATTTTCTTAACCCAAGACGTTCACATGTGGAATTATTCAGACTATGGCTAATTGATTTTCTTACAGTCAAGACGTTCACAATTGGAAGTTTTCAGACTATGGCTAATGGATTTTCTTACACTCCAGACACTCACGGTAATCATTCTGTCGCTTCGACAACCAACATGATAAAATGATTTGTATCAACAAAAATGCATTGCATGTTCGCTCATCCGTGACAGTGGCCAATTGAGGCTTTCTCTTGTGACGTAGTGCAATGTTGAGACGGTTTTGTTGTGTCTCGGTCATTTTTGTTGAAAATTGAGATTTTTAAATTTATAATACTATCGATTTAAATTGTGTATTGGTTTGCGGTTATTTTGTGTACTGTTCGACGTACTTTTAGAATGTGTACACAACACAAAAGTCGTTGTCAGTAATAATTTGTAATTTTTGACGAAACTTGTGATACTTGTTTATTTATTTTTTTGAATTTTCGGGTACATCATCCAAAATTTATACTTTTTGCTTTCGGGCTCAAAGTCCTACTCACTTATTATTTTTTTCAAAATCGAGGCTCTTTTTTGTTTGCAACGTTCTGTTTTTTTTTTGTTTTTTTTTGTGAGCCATCGTTGCCTGATCGATGTGGTAAAAATGCTACTCATCCTTCACATTCAAACATTTCTTAAAAACTTTACATTAATATTTGTAATTTGATATTATGCGGTCAAAATTTGGAATTCAAAATTGCAGCTCTGTATTGTTTTGCTTTGCCTTCAGCTCGTGAGTCATTTAGTCGAAGCCCCACCAAAAGAAAACATGCGCCAACAGCCACATCGACAGCTAAAATAAAAGAGATAATTATTATAATCAACGACAAAATAATCATTCAAACTGAAACAACCACAATTATAATTTTCACGTAATGCGAGCATGTTGTAACATTGAATATCTTTAAGTTAAATGTTTTTGTTGAGTTGTCGACCTGGAATCGAGAAACGTTGGCCAAGTTCGGTCGCCCATATTGAATGGAAGACCACAACCATTGGGCAACAAAACTCGCAATGATTCTGGCAAAAAAACACAACACACGGGAGAGCGTAGGGGTGAGGTGAGCATTCACGGCGTCAAAATACCCGGAAATGCTTGTAAATTTAAACAACCCACAGACTGATACGAATACCAAATTCCCGATTTGACTATCTGAAAGCACATTCCCAAACTTAAAATTCTGCCGCACGATTTTCGAGTACTTCGTGACAAACAAACAAACAAACATACATTTTAAATTAAACTTTTTAATTAAAAAATATTTTTCTTTTAAAAAAACAAAAATCAATTTCAATTTTACTTCCAATTCATGTTGTTTTCTGTTTTTGAATTGACATTATTTTTCGGGATGGCAAAATGAATGTATTTACAAATGAATTGAAATCTGATCCCATTTTGAAATTAGCTTTTTTGTTGTAAATTTGAATAATTAGTAATTAATTACTGTACTTATTTTGTTCTTACCTTGACTATATCAGAGAGTTCTTTCGTTGCGTAGCAAGTTATGGCAAATTTTGCAATGAACCAATGCAGATCCGCAAATAGCCAACGAAACGCAGCGTACGCCCAAGCGACAGGTAACAACAAGACCAATAGCACGTCCCCTGGCCAACCAGTCTCTTCATCAGAGTCGTTGGCGAAAACCCACACAACTGTTAAAGAAAAAACTGAAGACCAACCGAACCACCAATCAGAAAATGCGTAGGCCAGCTCAGCTATTGATACAACAAGCAAAAACTCAATGAATTCCCAATCAAACCTGCGGGCCCAGCAAGCTGTTAGAGAAAAAATTAAATAAGCGCCGAAGCCACCGCCGAATAACCATTGAGAGACGTAGGAAAATCCAGCTGACAATAAGAACAATTTACCTCCTCGAAAATGAAACCAACTCCATAACGCTTCCCACACTCCACCTATCACGACATCCCATAAAAACTCAAATAGAACGTAGAGAGCTCCAACAAACGTTGGTATACGATCCAATTTAACGAACCAATCGCGTCTTGATAATTTTTTATTGGTTTTATCATAACACGGAAAGCGGAACGTGGCTAAATCATCGAGCTGATGTCGATCATGATCAAAGAAGCCATGGATCAATTTTTGGAAGTATTTGACTTTTCCTCTAAGGACAAGGTCGACTGGAGTGTTCTGATTGACTTTTCCTCTAGGGACAAGGTCGACTGGATTGTTCTGTACAAACAAAAACATTGGAAATCGCGATATGCATCACATCGGGTGCACTTGTTGGATGTTAATTGTGAGTTGAATTTTGTTACTTGTTACTTGACTTACAGGTGATGATTCGACAACACTCTGGTCATTGCTGATATTGCTGATGACTCGGCTACTACCGCTAATAATGCTGCACTGGTTACTTTCCAGCACGGATCCGTCATCATTGTTGGTAGTGGCGTGGTCACCATTGCTGCTACTACCACTAATAATGCTGCCCTGGTTACTTTCCAGCACGGCTTGGTCATTGTTTGTAGCAGTTTCGTGGTCATCATTGCCGTGGCTGACGACGCTACAGTCATCGCTAAAAATGCTAGTCTGGTAACTTTCAAGCACGGATTGGTCATTGTTTGTAGTAGTTTCGTCGTTATCATTGCCGTAGCTAACGACGCTACATTCATCGCTAAAAATGCTAGTCTGGTAGCTTTCTAGATTGGATTGATTTAGGGCTTGGCCTTGTGAAATATCCAACTGGCCGCCATCATCCTTCCTGAGCGCTTGAAGTTGCGCTTGGACTCGTTGATTCCAAACATCTGTTGCATTGCTGCCATCGCTTACGGAGCTCATTCCACTTGATTGCTGATGGCTACTCGTCATCAAACTTGCTGTACACAAAAACATAACAGTCAACAAAATTTTTCAAAAATCGAAACAGTGAGACCATTCAGTCGCATGAGCATGCTCCATGCTATTTTAATTTTGATGGTTGTATGAAGTATCATTGTATGAATATATTATATGTTAAGGAATACGATTGAGCGATTTTCTTAGTTTTTGGTGTTGCGCGCGATCTCTCACACGATTGCCCCATGCTAGGTCATACTCCGGCTTCTTATCGTCAGCAGCTAGGAACTGATCTGACAAGGACGCTTCCGCCGACAAATCAGAGATGAGCTCACTGAAGTCGCGCCAACTCGCGCGCCCTGTCTCCATGATAGTTGGTGGCTCAAAGGCACCTTTGCTTTTGAGGGAGTCGATAACGTTTTGTTCTTGGTTCTTTTCAATGGCTAACTGCATGGGCGTCCTGCTTCTGACATCTTGCAGATTCAGATCAGCGTTGAGTAGATAGAGGAAGTCGATTGCATGCAGATTGCCACCAGCAGCAGCAAAATGAAGTGCGGCGCGGCCCAGCGTATCCTGCATATTCACAAAAGCTATGATTTCATCGAGATTCGTTGCAGAAGAAGATGATGACGTTGGCTCAAGAGTAACGCCCATGCATTTGTTCATGAGATCCCGTAGATACTCCGGATCCTTGCACACCCCACAGGCATAGTGGAATATAGTCAGGCCGCGACACCTTTCCGTAAACACATCTTGCGTTCCGTGTTTTTGTAGTATTTGCACCCAGGATTTGACAACATTGAGATCTTGGAATGGGGGTTCGTCCTTTTCCCTGTGTTTCGTGATGTACGAAATTGAATCTTCGAAATACCAGGGTGCTACTTCCTGTCCATGTTTTGCAAGTAGTTCAATCCAGGATTTGTGACCAAGATCTTGGGAAGGCGAATCTTTGCTTTCCCTAGCGGCCATGTTTTCCACCTTTTTTAAACTTGGGTCAGCTCCACGCAGAAGCAAAGATTGGAAAACTTCATCTACTTCATCAACTTCATCTCGCGGGTTAGGGACCTG
>JACLAD010017193.1_pt1 | contig 15491 bp, 12 predicted proteins | sample 8027901 | NCBI WGS metagenome assembly JACLAD01 (sample SAMN15725071, study PRJNA655200) | protist metagenome | isolation source: fluorescence activated cell sorting (FACS) single amplified genomes of... | place: Spain: Blaines Bay Microbial Observatory, Mediterranean Sea | collected 2016-07-05 | reverse complement strand
GCTTGGTATTACTGCGATCATTTCCCCTATTGTAGTAGACCGGGATTTTTACAAGTTCAATTGGCCGGTAATGATGCTTTTTTCAATTGTGCTGTACTTTTTTCTTCTTTCCGGAAATGCGCTTTCCAGGGAGGAAGGTATTGGGCTGGTGGCGACAATTTTGATTTATTTGTTTTTCCTTATCCGTCGCGCTCGCAAAACAAGGGTGCCAGAACTGGAGGGGCTGGATCCAAACCTTGAGGTAGCTTCAAATTTTAAAATGATCATTTGGCTAATCATTGGCGGTGTTGCGCTTTGGGGAGGGTCTGAACTGCTGGTGACAGGGGCCGTAGACCTGGCTACTCTAATGGGAGTAAGTGAGCGGGTAATCTCTGTAACTATGATTGCAGTGGGAACGAGTGTACCCGAACTTGCAGCATCTGTTATTGCTGCATTAAAGAAAGAAAAGGCTATTTCTTTAGGTAATTTAATTGGTTCGAACATTTTTAATATAGCTTCAGTATTGGGAATTACTGCATTAATTCAGCCAATTGCCGTAAAATCTGAAGCTATCCTTACCAGTGATATCTTTTGGATGATTGGATTTGCTTTTATACTGATTCCCCTGGCTTTTCTTCCGAAGAAATTTGAATTGGGCAGGTTTAAAGGAGTGATTTTATTTGTGGGATATGTAATTTTTATTAGCCTGGCTTTCACAGAGTGAAAAATTAAGGGGGTGAAATTAAGAAATTATTAAAAATGACTTAAATAACCCCTGCAACTGCAGAGGGGTGTGAAAAAATATGTAGTTTTGTTACAGTATATCTAAAACAATAGCACAACTATGTCAACACTAAGATTTCAAGCTCTCAAAGAAACCTTAAACCGAAAACCGGTTGAAATAGAAGAATCCGAAAGACGATCTGAACTGTTTGGACGCAACGTTTTCAATGAAAGCGTTATGCGACAGTTCCTTACAAAGGAAGCTTATAAAAGCGTTATGGACGCGAACATCACCGGAAAAAAAATTGATCGTACAATTGCAGATCACATTTCAACCGGAATGAAAGAGTGGGCGATTTCTAAAGGTGCCACTCATTATACACACTGGTTTCAGCCGTTAACCGGCTCGACAGCAGAAAAACACGATGCTTTTTTTGAGACTATTGGTGATGGTCTTGCAATAGAGAAGTTTGGAGGAGGTGCATTGGTACAACAGGAACCCGATGCCTCCAGCTTTCCAAACGGAGGAATAAGGAATACCTTTGAAGCTCGTGGGTACACAGCCTGGGATCCTACTTCCCCTGCATTCATTTACGGTACCACGTTATGTATTCCCAGTGTATTTGTGGCATATACTGGGGAAGCGCTGGATTTTAAGACTCCGCTGTTAAGAGCTCTGCAGTCTGTTGATCAGGCTGCTACAGCTGTAGCAAAATATTTTGATAAAAACGTAACTAAGGTGCAGGCTACTTTAGGGTGGGAGCAGGAATATTTTCTCATTGACTCTGCTTTGGCAGCTTCAAGGCCAGACCTAAAACTTGCCGGAAGGACCTTACTTGGGCATTCCCCCGCAAAAGGTCAGCAGTTAGATGATCATTATTTTGGATCAATTCCATCTCGTGTACTGGCTTATATGCGTGATCTTGAAAAGGAATGTATGTTGCTTGGAGTGCCGGTTAAAACCAGGCACAACGAAGTTGCTCCAAACCAATTTGAACTGGCACCAATTTTTGAAGAGGCCAACCTTTCTGTAGATCATAACTCTTTATTAATGGACGTTATGAACCGTGTGGCGGAGCGCCACAATTTTGTTGTGCTTCTTCATGAAAAACCTTTTGCAGGTATCAATGGTAGTGGAAAACATAACAACTGGTCTTTAAGTACAGATACTGGAGTGAATCTTTTAGGCCCAGGTTCTACTCCTATGAAGAACCTACGATTCTTAACATTCTTCATAAACACCATAAAAGCTGTTCATGACAATGAAGAGCTACTTAGGGCGAGCATTGCAAGTGCTTCCAACGATCACAGGCTTGGAGCCAATGAGGCACCACCTGCGATTATTTCAGCGTTTATTGGTTCTCAACTCACCCAGGTATTAGATGAACTTGAGAAGGTAACAGACGGGAAGCTTTCTCCGCAGGAAAAAACGGATATCAAATTGAACGTGGTTGGTAAAATTCCAGAAATTCTGTTGGATAACACCGATCGTAACCGTACATCTTCTTTTGCATTTACAGGAAATAAATTTGAATTGAGGGCTGTAGGTTCTTTAGCCAACTGTGCACAGCCGATGACCGTACTAAATGCGATTGTTGCGCAACAGCTTATTGAATTCAAGAAGGAAGTGGATGGTTTGATCCAGGATAAGAAAATGAAGAAGGATGACGCCATTTTTAACGTATTGAGAGAGTATATCAAGGACTCCAAGAACATTCGATTTGAAGGAGATGGTTATGGAGAAGCCTGGGAGAAAGAAGCTGAGAGAAGAGGGTTGAGTAACAACAAGACTACACCCGAGGCTTTAAAAGCACAGGTTTCAGAAAAGGCTTTTAAGCTTTTTGAAGAACTTGGGGTGATGAGCAGAGTAGAGGTTGAAGCACGCCACGAGATCGAGCTTGAAGAATATACTATGAGGATCCAGATAGAGAGCCGAATTCTTGGGGATATCGCCCGGAATCATGTGATTCCAACAGCTATTCGATATCAAAATATTCTTATCAAGAATGTTCGTGGTTTAAAAGAGATATTTGCTGATGATTTTGAAGTGCATTCAAAAGAACAAATGGCAATCATAAAAGATATTTCCCTCCACATTGAAAAAATTAACACTGGAATTACTGATATGATCCAGGCTCGTAGAGATGCTAATAAGCTCGAAGGTGCTGAAGAAAAAGCCTTTGCTTATTGTAACGAGGTGAAAGCGTATTTCGATACAATTCGTTACCATTGTGATAAACTAGAACTGTTGGTTGATGATGAACTTTGGCCATTAACCAAGTACAGGGAGTTACTGTTCACGAGGTAAGAAATTTCCTCGTAATATTTTTTGTAGTCACTAACACACATAGCTCGTTAAGAGCTTGGTGTTAGTGGCTTTTTTATTTCATTAAAGGCCTTGAAAAACAACATTTTCTACTAAAAAATTTGATTGTACGTAAGAAAGAGATTACACACGTGTAGGAATTATGGTACTTTTAAAAATTTAACATATGGTTGGTTTGTAGGCTATTTCCTATCTTATGGCATTATTTGCAATTTTCTTTTTTTGCCTCTTATCGAAAACTTACAACCCGGTGATCCTCGGTTTTCCTTTTTGCATACATTAGTAAAAAATTTGTAGGTCACTGATTGATCGACTTATAAAATAGATATCATCCATACCTCCCCCTGTTGTGATGATGATGGGTTCTGAATTCAGAACATGAACCTGGAAGAAGATTTCCTGTATAAATTGCCTCGCAACTGTTATCTGGAAATGTAATCTTTAAGCATTGTGATCATTAAATTATAAACAACTAAAAACCAAAAATTATGAAAAGTAGTAAAATTTTATTGTTTTTAATGGGGGTAGGAATTATGTCAATTTCCTCCTGTCAAAAAGAAGAAGTGGAAGAATCTTCTGAAGTGGAGTTACAGGGATTGGAGGTAACCGAAGAAGTGGTTTCCAAGGTTAAGGCTTTAAACTTTAATCCTAAAGAAATAGAAGTTGGGGAAGTACTGCTTCCTAATGGAAGCAAGGAGCAGGTATTTTTGCTGGAAGGTGACATTGCCATGAGTCCAGAAGAATTAACCAAAATGGCTCCTTTAGATATAACTTCAAAACAGTACCGCACTTACAACCTGGTCCAGACACCTCGTACTATTGATGTTATAGGTTTCACAGGAGGAACACAAGCATTGACAGCAAAACAGCGGGAGGCCCTTGAAAATGCCATTTCTGAATATAATTCTCTTGACCTTTCTTTAAATTTCACATTAAGATATGGTCTTGATTATCAAACGGCGGATATCGTGGTATTCCAGAATCCCAATGGTGAAGTAGGTGGAGTGGCAGGCTTTCCTGGTAATGGTGATCCATACCAATTTGTACAGATCTTCTCAGGAATGGAAGACTATAGCTTAGGTGTAAATCAACACGTAATGATTCATGAAATTGGTCATACCCTTGGTTTAAGACACACTGACTGGTTTACCAGACAAAGCTGTGGAAGACCTAGTTTTGGTGAATTAGCGCACCCTTCAGGAGCAGTACATATTCCGGGGACTCCTCGCCGTTACGATCCTACATCAGTCATGCTTTCCTGTTTTTCTATTGCAGAAGACGGTGAATTTGGACCTTATGACATAGTAGCTTTAGAATATCTTTATTAAGCTTAAGAAGCAGAAACTAACATTCCAAAATATTATTCTGCACGTTAGTTTCTGTTTCCAAATTTAACCCAAAAATCCAAGAATTCTTTTTCCTCAATTTGTGGGGCAGGAATTCTTATGGCAAAAACCTACTCTTTTTTGGCAACTCAAATCAATTAATTAATCAAGTAAATTTTAAAAAATGAAAAAAGTAATTTTAGGAACTGCTGCAATCCTTTGTGGTACTGTAACATTCGCACAAAGCAACCAGAGTGACGTAGATCAACAGGGAAATTCCAACAGTGCACTTGTAACTCAAGTGGGAATGGGAAATATTTCTGAGGTACTACAAACGGGTGGTGATGCAGGTGAAACCGCGAACCATGAAGCGACAGTAAATCAAGATGGAGTTTACAATGAATCTTATCTTGAGCAACATGGTGATGATCAAATTGTTTATGTTGACCAAACCGGGACTTTAAATTTGTCTAATTCCTACCAGGAAGGATCTTCTAATCTTGGGGATATAGATCAAAATGGTTTTTTTAATACCTCTACTTTGTTTCAATCTGGAGATGCTGGTGGTACAGAACCTAACAACGAGGCTGTTATTGCTCAAGATGGTGATTTTAACACAGTGGAAGTTTATCAGATAGGAATGCTTAACTATGTCAAAGTTCTGCAGGACGGTGCTGATAATTATAGTTATGTGGAACAAGTTGGAAATAGCAATTCTGCCTCCAACACTCAGTGGGGGGATTCTAATATTTCCCAGCAGTTACAGACGGGAGATGACAATACAGCAATGGCCCAGCAGGGAGAAGCGCTTACCGGTTGGAGAAGCTCTACTTCCAGTCAGGTGCTACAGCAGCAGGAAGGAAATGGCAACAGTGCGAAAGCGATTCAGAGAGGAGAAGGTCACATTTCTTTGCAGCTTCAAATAGGAGATGACAATGAAGTGGTGAGCTATCAGGGAAATAATACTAACCTTTCCAGGCAGGCACAAGTTGGGAATAACAACTATGCCAGCACTCAACAATACTTTACAGATAACCTTTCCACTCAGGAACAGCAGGGAGATTCTAACTGGGCAGTAACCCGCCAGACCGGAGTAGGATATAATACCTCAATGGTTACTCAGGGAGGAGACAGTAACCGTACGCTACATGCTCAAAATGGAGAATTTAATTTCGCTCAAACAAGCCAGATTGGTGATTTCCATGAAAGCACGGTAAAGCAAATGGGAGTGAATAATTATGCGAATGTAATACAGTCTTCACTGTGATTTAAGCTATAGTACTGACGATTTAATTTTTTAAGATCGCTACAAAGTCGTTTTTCTTTTGGTATATCCAAAAGGAGAGCGGCTTTTATTTTTAAGATTCACTGCTAGTTTGCACATTAATTTAAAAGAATACGCTCATGACGAAATTAAGGTAGAACTGGAGGCAGGATGGATGAAAAGTTCATAGGAATAGGTTGCAAAAAAGAAAAATTTATTGCACTGACACCTTTCTAACATGGAATTAGATTGTATAAAGATTAGAAGTGTTTTGAGAAAAGGTATTGTCATTGGATTACAGGTTAACCAGCTTGGGTAGGGACATATCCATGGTAAAGGCTTTTTGGGCTTTAATGACTTTTGTGATCTGGCGGTGGAAGCCTCCCACGGCGTTTGTGGTGTAAATGATTTTTCTAACTGGTTCGGTACATTGAAAATATTGGGAGTATTTTAACTTGGCCCGCATATATGATCAAAAAAAGTACGTCAATTCTGCCTAAAGGCTTTTGTAGCCATTATTCTACATATTAAGGTAAAATTATTCTGTTTTTCCTAAAAAAGCTGAGGAAGAAAAGCACTTGATGTCAATAAATCAGGACGTATTCTTGTGACTGTAAGAATCAACTTACACTTGGTTTCAAATTTGTGTCTTTAGATAACTTTAACAATGTGGCTTCCCTGTACGTCTTTTCTCAGTTGGTAGACGAAAACCGGATTTTTCCCCTTTTGCGTTTTATCGAATACTTTGATTTTCACTTTTTTAGCAGTTTTATTTCTAGCTATATTAGCACTGTGAATGAGAGATAAAATTTCCTCTACAAAAAATCTCCTTCACGGTTTCAATTTGAACTGTTGAGGCAAATTCCCCCGCACAAGATTGTAATTTATTAACCATTCTAAATATTTAAATTATGAAAAAAGTAATTTTAAGCGCAGCAGCGTTAATGATTGGGGCAATTGGATTTGCTCAAACACCACCAGCAGCAGGGGCGACAGCAGCAACTGCAACATCGGAAAGCAACAATGAGAGTTTTCTTACTCAAAGCGGACTAGATCACTACGCAATGGTTACACAAGTTGGTGATGATAACCGCTCTGATGCAACGCAAAGCGGAGAAGGTAATTATTTCAAATTACAGCAGACAGGGGACAGAAACAACAGTACTCTTACTCAAAGCGGTTCGTCTACTTTTAGAAACAATGACGCAGAAGTGACGCAAATTGGAGAGGACAACATTTCCAATGTAGATCAATCTGGGACACATAGTCGTGCTCGTGTATTTCAAAGGCCAACCGGTGCTAACGTTACTGCTCGTAATAATGAAGCGGTAGTTGTACAAGTGGGTACTGGAACAGCATATAACGACGCGTTTGTGTCACAATATATGGAAGGCAATTTTTCTCGTCAGGAACAAACAGGACAAGGTAATGATGCCTGGGTAAGCCAACAAAGAAGTGGAAATGATTCATATCAGTATCAAACAGGAGATTTTAACTCCGCTTCTGCAGTGCAGGGAGCTGATCCCATGTTTGCTACTGGAGGTAACTTGTCTACTATTACACAAAATGGTGACTACGGTTATGCTCATCACAATCAGCTTAATGGTAATAACAATACTGCTGAAACAACTCAATCAAATGACTGGCAGCATTCTGTTATAAACCAAAGCGGAGATAGCCATAAAGCTTTTGTAATTCAACAATAGAACTAAAAGTTGGTTTAAAACAACTTAAAGGGGCAGTTAATAAATAACTGCCCCTTTCTTCACAAAAAGAAAATTATGAAACTAAAGCTTTTAGTATCCGGTATTTTTGTTCTATTGCATTGTTTTTCCTCTTTAGGACAAAACTTTACAAACGATGACCAATGGTCAGCTGATAGAACCCAGGAAATACTTCGTGAAATTGCATTGCCTCAAACAGGAAAAGAAATTTCACCTTTTGTTTCTAATAATGTATATATTGCGCAGGTTGGAGAAGGTAATGCAACTTATGTTAATATTTCAGCGAAAGAAAGTAGCCTGGATATAAATCAAGAGGGGGGGTATAACACCGTTAGTATAGAAGCCAATGTAAGAAGTGTGGAGGGAACTATCATTCAAAATGGTAATAACAATTTTGCTTTGAATTTAGCTAGTGATACCAATCTGGACGTTCCAATAAACATAAGACAAGATGGAAATGGCCTTAATTTTGAGAGTTATGGTGTTAACTCAATTGGTAGTAAGTTAAAATTTGAAATGACAGGTGATGCAAATTCTATAATTGTTAGGAATTTCAAATAAACTTATATTACAAATATAATTTATTGAAATACTGGTATATTTCTACCGGTTTTCTTACTTAAAAAATTTTAAATGAAAAGTGGATCTATAACATATCTGGGGCGTATTCTTCTTCTTATACAGTTTTTGTTATTCTCTTTTCTGGTTTCTTCCCAAAATTTTAATTCAGAAGTAGAAGCAGTCATAAGTACCAATAATTCAAAGGACGACCTTCTTGAGATCACCGGGACCGCAAAAAATAAAACAGAAGGAAATTTTGGTTTGCGCTATGAACTTTCTGTAATAACTTCTGACAGCAACAAAAATTCTTCTAAAAACTCCCAGTCGGGACGCTTTACCTTAGGGCCTTTTGAGACAAAAAGTCTTTCTCAAACCGCGGTTTCCATTAACCCAGAGCAGAAAACAATTATCCTCTTGTTGCTGTACGATCAGGATGATAAAGTAATTGGAACAGACAGGAAAGTCTATAATGAGAGCGAGAGTGAGAATGAAAAGGAAAATATATCTTATCAAAAGCCAAATGAAGGAATAGAATTAGCCGGAATGGTGACTGATAGGACGAAAACTAAGCCAGGGAAAGATTTTTACGGTTACTTTTATCAACAATATAGCTTGAGCAAGAATCAGGGAAATAAGCTGATTGAAATAGACGAAATGATAAGCTTTGGAAGAACCACTAAAATTATGGTGAGAGTGGAAGACAAGGTTGTTTACCAGTTTTTTGCTCGCCCTAAATTGGATTATTTAAAAGAACAGGCAGATGTGGCATTAAGGCAGGTAAACCGGTATTTTGATTACCTTGAAAACCGCAATGAATATACAACCCAATATTAATCAAAACCTACTTATATGAGATTTTTTTTATTTCTATTTTTCCTCATGGGGTCTTTTACAGTACATGCCCAGCAGCTAGTGTACACTCCTAAAAATCCTGCTTTTGGTGGCAACCCTTATAACTCTCAATGGTTATTGGCTTCTGCTCAGGCACAAAATTCTTTTAAAGATCCTAACACTTCTTCCGGGAATGCGCGACAAACAGAACTAGAGAGATTTACATCTAGCCTTAATTCTCAATTACTGGGTCAGGTGAGCAGAAGCATGTTTACAAGAGAATTTGGAGAGGACGGTTTGACACCGGGAACGTATTCTTTTGGAAGCTTAGCTGTTGACATTTACCCTTCAAATGAAGGACTTGTAATTAATATTATCGATACAAATACAGGAGAACAAACCCAGATCGTTATTCCTAATTAACCTACCCGGCTTATGAAAATTTTTAAAAGTACACTTTATGTTGTACTTGCCTCCCTTCTTACATCCTGCGGTGCTTATTTTAATCAGCCCGTAGATGTGCAGGAAGCGCGAATAGGCGAAAGTACAGATATCACTCAATCCCTTCGCAGCTTGCCACTCCCGGCCGAACCGGTTGTAGTAGGGGTTTACAATTTCCGGGACCTTACCGGTCAATATAAACCTTCAGAAGTTGGAAGCACCTTTAGCACAGCAGTTACTCAGGGGGCAACAGCAATCCTTATTAATGCTCTTGAGGACTCCCGTTGGTTTACCCCAATTGAGCGAGAGAATATTGGAAATCTCCTCAATGAGCGAAACATCATCCGATCTACCCGACAGGAATATCAGGGAAATTCCAATCAACCACAGGTTCCACCTTTACTCTATGCAGGAATTCTTTTAGAAGGCGGAATTGTATCCTATGATACCAATATTATAACAGGAGGAATGGGGGCTCGATATTTTGGTGTAGGTGGAAGTACGCAGTATCGCCAGGACAGGATTACCATTTATCTCAGGGCAATTTCCACTTCCAGTGGAAAAATTCTAAAAAATGTCTATGTTTCTAAAACAATTCTTTCTCAGGCAGTAGATGTGAGTCTGTACAAATATGTCAGCTTCCAAAGATTGCTGGAAGTGGAAACGGGTTTTACACGTAATGAACCCGTGCAGCTTGCTGTAAAGGAAGCTATTGAAAAAGCTGTGGAAGGTCTCATTGTAGAAGGCTTGAAAGATAAATTATGGAGTACGCAGGATGAAGCTCAGGCTCAGCTGCTCATTTCTGAATATGAAGAAGAAAAAGAAGAGGCCGGACTTACCGAGCTGTACGACCGAAAATTAACAGAGCGGAATTCAACTGGTTCTTTTGGGGTAAATTTTGGAGCTACACTACTTAGCGGTGACTACTCCAATAGTTCTCCCGGATTTTTAGGAGAAGTGGAGTACAGCCATCAGTTAACACCTGCTTTCTCGCTTAATGTTGGTGGCAGCTTTTTTGAGTTAAGCAACGGCGGATCCTTTCAGGAACAATTTGCCGGTGCAGATCTCAATGCCCAATTTAAAATTCTTCCAAAAGACAAACTTTCTCCTTATATATATGGAGGACCCGGCTATGTATTTTCTTTAGCTTCTAATGTTCCCGAAGATCTTTCCTCTTCATTTTTTAAACTTCAGTACGGTCTGGGGGTAGAGTATTTTCTTTCCGAAAATATTGCATTAAAAGCTTTTGGTGAACATAACCTTAGCTTCTCAGATGAAGTGGACTATATGATCAATGGAAAACGTGATGATTTTTATTTCAATTTTGGCGCTGGAATTAACTTTTACTTTGGCAACTAAAGACCTCAAACCTCAAATTCTTATAAAATGAAGACTCTTAAATATATATTTACAATGCTGGTATTATCCTTCCTGTTTGTTGGCTGTAGCGAAGATACCATAGATGACACCGGCCTTGGAACCATCACGGGAATGGTGGTGGAAGAAGGCTCTAATGAGCCTGTAGAAAATGCACGTATCTCGACCAATCCCGCGAGCAGTACTGTTTTTACAGATGAAAACGGGGAATTTATTTTACAGGATATACCTGCAGATGATTACTCTGTAGAGGCTCGAAAAGAGGGTTTGTTAACGCAGTTTGAAGGAGCTTCGGTTATGGCAAATACAACCGTAAATGTCATTTTTGAGATGCAAACCGAAACATCAGGAAATAAACCACCTCAGGCACCTCAGGCTGTTTCTCCGGAAGATATGGCACAGGATGTAAGCACCACTGTAGAATTCAGTTGGTCTGCTGTAGATCCTGAAGGTGATGACCTTACTTATCAGCTTGAAATCAGAAACGACGAAGACGAGGAAATTTTTATGTTTGATAATATTACCGATACTACTTATACGGTAGAAGGCCTGGATTTTAATAACAAATATTTCTGGCAGGTGCGTGCTTCAGATGGAGTAAACAATGAAGTGCTAAGTCCGTTGTACTCATTCAGAACAATGGATGTGCCTGAAACCAACCGAATCCTTTTCACTCGAATCGTCAACGGAAATTCAGTGATTTACGCGCGTGACATGGAAGGGAATGAATATAGGCTCACTTCACCAAACCGCAGCAGCTTCAGGCCACGCAAAAATAATGCAGGTAACAAAATTGCATTTTTGAGGGTCGTAAATGGGGAAACGCATATTTTCACCATGAATCCCGATGGGACACGGCAGCAGCAGGTAACTTCTACCATTCCGGTAAATGGCTTCAGTCTTAACCAGGTCGATTATTCCTGGGCGAATGACGGTGCTGCGCTGGTATATCCAAATTATGACAGGCTTTACAGGGTAAGTGCTTCAGGTGGAGGAACCACAATGATATACCAAACCCAGAATGGAAAATTTATTACCGAAGTAGATGTAAGTGATAACAATGAAAAGATTGCTTTGGTAACCAACAACAGCGACGGTTATAATGCCGATATCTTTACAATCAATTTTGATGGTAATGTGCTTTCAGAAGTGCTTTCAAATGTTTCGGGTGCTGTGGGAGGCCTTGATCTTTCTGTAAGAGGGGACATGTTGCTCTTTACACAAGATGTTTCAGGATTTGAAAATGATTCCTATAGAAGATTAGATTCCCGCCTGTTCCTGTACAACTTCAATACAGGGGAGACGATAGATCTTTCTCTTGAAAAACCGGATGGGACAAATGATCTTGATCCAAGATTTTCTCCAAATGAAGCACAGGTCATTTTTGTAAATACCTCTAATGATGGTATTTCTCAAAGGGATATTTATACTATTAACGTTGAAGATACCGATATTGACAACGAAAGGAGAGAGTTGTTAATTGAAAACGGTTTTATGCCAGACTGGGAATAAAATTTAACCAACTATAACCACAAAGCGTTGCCGGAATTCCTTTTGGCAGCGCTTTTTTATTTCTTGCACCCTGCGGTGAATGCACTTTAGAAAAGGTTTTATTGGTTTTGCAAATCTCTGTATCTTTGAGCTTCTAAAATGTTATCATGGGTCAGGAAGTAAGTAAAAGATATGCGCAGCGCGGCGTTTCAGCAGGAAAGGAAGATGTTCACAACGCTATAAAGAAAGTGGATAAAGGTCTTTTTCCAAAAGCCTTTTGCAAAATCGTGCCAGATTATCTCACCGGTGACGAAAATTCCTGCATCATCATGCATGCAGACGGGGCCGGCACAAAATCTTCCCTGGCTTACATGTACTGGAAAGAAACGGGAGATCTTTCTGTCTGGAAAGGGATCGCGCAGGATGCGCTTATCATGAATATTGATGATCTTCTTTGCGTAGGCGCGGTAGATAATATCATGCTTTCTTCCACTATTGGCAGGAACAAAAATCTCATTCCGGGGGAAGTGATCTCGGCCATTATAAATGGTACAGAGGAATTACTTTCTGATCTCAAGGGGTTCGGAATAACCATTCATTCCACCGGTGGGGAAACGGCCGATGTTGGAGATCTTGTGCGTACCATTATAGTAGATTCTACAGTTACGGCCAGGATGAACCGCAAGGATGTGATTGATAATGCAAACATTAAGCCCGGAAATGTGATCGTAGGACTTTCTTCCTTCGGAAAAGCCACTTATGAGAAAGAATATAACGGCGGAATGGGCAGCAACGGATTAACTTCTGCGCGACATGACGTTTTTAGCAATTATTTGGCAGTAAAATATCCTGAAAGTTTTGATTCCGAAATTCCGAACGAGTTGATTTACGGCGGATCAAAGAATCTTACAGATCCTGTAAAAGGAAGTCCGCTGGATGCTGGGAAACTGGTACTTTCCCCTACCAGAACTTATGCGCCCATTATTAAGAAAATACTTTCAAAATATTCCAATAAGGAAATCAACGGAATGGTGCATTGCAGCGGCGGCGCTCAAACCAAGATCCTCCATTTTATAGAGAATTTACACGTGATAAAGGACAATCTTTTCGAAGTTCCGCCTTTGTTTAAGCTCATTCAGCAGGAAAGTAAAACCGACTGGAAAGAAATGTACCAGGTGTTTAATATGGGGCACCGTATGGAGCTTTATGTTGATGAAAAAATAGCAAATGACATTATTTCTATTTCCAAATCTTTTGATGTGGATGCGAAAATTGTTGGTAGAGTAGAAGCTTCGGAAGAGAAAAAGCTCAGCATTAAAAGTGAATTTGGCGAATACAGGTATTCCTAAAAGGGCATTTTCGCAGCAGGTTTTCTTCAACAGATGTTTTGATTCTGAAGAGAAAAGAGTGATAAGTTTTTATAAAACCCACAGCTAAGGTTCCAAAAATGGCATTATTTATGCTCTTTTTGAAATCTTTCCTGCAGTAGTTTTAGTTTTGGTTCAATATATCTTTGGCAAAAAGGCGCGTCGGGATTTTTCCTGTAACAATCCTGAATAGCTTCCCGTGACGGCTTAAACTCTTTGAATGGCAGTATTTCGGTGATAATTTCTTCTGAAAACTCCTTCTGAAGTTCCAAAAGTGCCATTTTAGCTTCTTTTTCTTCTTCTGAAGTTAAAAAGTAAACTGCACTTCTATACTTTTTCCGAAAGGAGTGATTGGAAGTCGCATTGTGGGTGTTGATATGAACTTCCAGAAGATGCTTTACAAATCCTCTTTTTGGAAGATAATGTACAATTACCGCTTCCGAAAAAGAGGAAGCTGCCCCTTCAGAAGCGATATAACCCTGCTCTACTTTTTCGACGCCTTCAACCGCTTGAAAAACAGCTTCTGTACACCAGTGGCAGCCCCCGCCAAGTCCTATTTTTGCTGTTTTTGTGGTCAAAGTGTATTGGGGCTAAGGTATTTATGATTTTCCAGTTCTTTAGGGTCTATAATGAGATTGGAACAGCCATTTTTCAGCAGGTAAAGATCATCGGCCATTTCAATGATATGACGGTATAAATGATCTGTCATGACAATTGCTTTATGCTGCTTTTCAGAAATGATGATTTCTTTGAGCTTTTCAATGTAGATGGGCGCAACGTGCGAAAATGGCTCGTCCAGCAACACCAGCCGTGACGGGCTCTTAAGACTCAGGTAAATTTCTGCTACCCTAATTTCACCACCCGATAATTCATGGATCTTGTGATCTGCATACTTTCTGAAATTTTCAAAACTTTCGGTAAAAAGCTTCCAGTCAACCTTATATAGTTTGAAAATCTTTTTCAGCTTTAAGTGCTGCGGAATAAGAGAATGTTGAGGCAGGTATTTTACCATGCCCGTGGTGAAAAGCGGCTTTAAAGTGGGAGATTGGTCGATTCTTACCAGTTTGTGGTGTGGCTGCAAACACCCGAAGAATATTTTTAGAAGACTACTTTTTCCTGTGCCGTTAGCGCCTAATATTCCGGTGATCTTTCCCGCTTCAGATTTTAGATAAACGCCCCGCAATATGTTCTTACTGCCAAAATTCAGCTCTATGTTATCAATTTCAAAAGTCATATCAAATCGTTGAGAAGATAAATCGTTAGCAGGATAGCGATATCATAAATGAAGCTCAGGAAAAAGAGCTTTATAGTGGTAATTTTAAGATTGTTGTAGAAAATGAGCTTTTCACCTCTTTCAGAAATTTTATATGTCCAGTAAATCAGGAAAGTAAATACTAGTTTGTAGGTAAAGGCGAGCCCTAAGGGCACTTCAAACCCCAGGAACAGAAAATTCAGCAGGAGTGAGAACCAGATAAATTTTTTATAAAAAGAGAATACTAATTGCAGGAGTGACAGCATACTATAAACATACTAAAAAAAGAAGAAAATCTTACGGGACTTTTCAAAAGGGATAATTTATATCCAATCAAATTATCGTAAATTTGTGAACTTATAAGCAGATGTTATGATTGAGAAACTGAATATTGTAAAGCAGCGCTTTGATGAGGTGAACGATTTGATCATTCAGCCAGATGTGATTGCTGATCAAAAACGCTACATAGAATTAAATAAGGAATACAAGGAGCTTAAGGCTCTTATGGACGAACGGGAAAAATATATTACCCTGGTCCAGAACATTTCTGAAGCTGAAGAGATGATTGCCGACGGCAGTGATCCCGAAATGACAGAAATGGCTAAAATGCAGCTGGAAGAAGCCAAAGAAGAGCTGCCAGAACTGGAAGAAAAGATAAGGATGATGTTGGTGCCTAAAGATCCTGAAGATGCAAAAGATGTGGTGATGGAGATTCGCGCCGGGACCGGTGGGGACGAAGCAAGTATTTTTGCAGGAGACCTTTACCGTATGTACACGAAGTACATTGAAAGCAAGGGCTGGAAACACAATATTGTTGACTTTAGTGAAGG
>JACLAD010004530.1_pt1 | contig 15499 bp, 8 predicted proteins | sample 8027901 | NCBI WGS metagenome assembly JACLAD01 (sample SAMN15725071, study PRJNA655200) | protist metagenome | isolation source: fluorescence activated cell sorting (FACS) single amplified genomes of... | place: Spain: Blaines Bay Microbial Observatory, Mediterranean Sea | collected 2016-07-05 | reverse complement strand
TCGAGTTCTTGTTATCAAATTTGCTGCTTAATGTTCATGCACCAAAAGAAGGTGAATTCAAGGCATTTGAATGGAATTCTGAATGGACTAGGAAGGCTGCTTATGATCTAGTATTTACGTATCTTAAGAAGTCTCCATCTTCTCTCCCAACTGTCATTCAAGAGATTACTCTCCTTTCTGATGTATTTATGCAAAAAATGAAGGGCAGTTGGAATAATCAAATTTTTGACGAAGTGAAGAAAAGTGACATTGTTTATAGTGGTCTTAAGAATCAAGGTTGTACTTGCTACATGAATTCTTTGTTACAGCAACTTTTCTTGAACACTGATTTCCGTGAAGCTATTTTGCGCACACCTATCAAGTCATGCCAACGCAATACACTTTGGCATAAGGAAGACAACGAACTAGTGGGGGAAAAGTATTCGTTTATATGGAAGGACGGAACTTGTCACAAAGGTACAATTGCAGGTTTTGACTCAAAGTATGGGCATTATATAGAATACGATGATCATCCGACTGCAGCATCGAATGAAGGTCCCCGCTATATCAATATTCGAGATAACAAACCAAATGTAATGGAAACAGGTCGAGTTGCACCTTATGAAATGAATTCTTCTGATCAAGAAAACGAAGAAGAGTTGGCTGCCTTTCAAATTCTGGAGCAATTACAACGTACTTTCTGTTTTTTAAAATATTCTAAAAGAAGATACTTCGATCCTAGACCATTTGTAGAGTCGTGTAAAACTCTAAATCTGAATTTTAATGTATTCCAGCAAAATGATGCAGCCGAATTCTGTGACAAGTTACTGGATAGATTGGAAACTGCGATGAAGGGAAATCATACCGGGCGTAACAATTGGAAGGATGTGCTGACCGTTTTTGGTGGTAAAATGTTGTATCAAAAGATACCAAAGCAGTGTGAAGCTTATGAAATCAAGAGAGAGGAATGTGGTCATTGGCAGGATGGAAGACGTGAAGACTTCTTGAAGATAGAGCTGATCATTCGAGGAAAAGAATCTATCGAGGAATCGTTGAGTGAGCTCGTTAAGGCTGAACTAATGGATGGAGAGAACAAAATATCGTGTGATGTATGTAAAGAAAAGAAGGCTACAACGAGAGCCACTTGCTTCGATACTCTACCTAATTCCTTCATTCTGCATTTAAAGCGTTTCGATCTTGATTTCGAAACATTTGAAACTGTTAAATTGAATAATCGCCTTGAATTTCCCATGATTCTCAATATGTACAAATTTACGAAAGAAAGTCGTGAAGCTGAAGAACGACAACAGAGTATTGGAAGTAGTAGTAGTAGTAGTAGTAGTAGTGATAGCTCACCTTCCACTCCTCCAAGACGGAACACAATCGACTACGAGAGTTCAAATATCAATGAACCCTCGCCTGATATTTCCTTAGATTTATTTGACTTTGAGTATGAGCTGCAGGGTGTATTAGTACACGCTGGTATTGCACAAGGAGGCCACTACTACAGTTTTGCTAAGGATTCATCAGGTGTAGTTTCTGATGGAAAAGAGAGATGGTTTCGATTTGACGATGATGATGTCACCTACTTTGATCCTTCTCAAATTGCTGAAGAATGCTTCGGTGGTCCTCAGTCTACAACAACGCCTTCACCTACAAACAGCCCCATGAAATCAAAGTTGGTTCAACAAGATCGTACTGCAAATGCACTGATGTTGTTTTACAAGAAATCGAAGAGACGACTGGAGAGAACTCCTAGTGAAGAGGTTAGAGAATCTCCTAGTGATGGTAGGGAACTCATTGATGGTAACCAGGCATTTTATCCTGAAGTACTGGACTGGAACATGCAGCATGACATAAAAAAGAATCTTTTGGATTCTGTTCTGCATGATTTTATATTATCCCTGCTTCGTCCTACATCTCCTCTCGTATCTTCATTTCGCTCCATTGAAACTCTCCAGTTTACCCTCCGTTTCTTCCTAAATATTGTGTTACATTGTCAAGAAAGAAGTAATGTGAATGTATGGCTAAGTGAATTAAGTGGTGCATTTTCAAGTCAACGAGAATTTCCGTTATGGTTTTTAGAGTCTATGATCAATCCTACAGAGGATAACGATTGGTTTTTTGAGTATTTATTTTTATGTAATGATATTTTGGCTAGAAATTCATTTATAAGTTTGTTGCTTGCTGCTATCAAGTCAGTTATTCCACCAGAAATGAGAGGATTTCGGGAGAGATCCAAAGTTGTTAGTTTGGGTGATGTAATTGCATCGTGCACCGATTCGAATGTACTGGCAGCTCTGAAGTTCATTAAAGAAATCATTGATAAAATTTACGGATTTCTAGGGTACAATGTGTACATATATGCACGTACTGCCAATGAACTTTGTGTACTAATTCGAGAATTGTCAGGTATTCCTTCTCTTCGAATGTACATGGTAAATTTGGATTTTTTGCAGCTGCTGGCGAATGTAGTGTCTCCAGTACATGCAGGACCTGAAGTTGAAAAATATTTGAGCACCTCCAAGACATGTAGGTCTGACTTGCTTTGTCTGACATCTGGAGTTGTAGAAGCTATTGCTGCCTTGATTGGAGTTCCTCAAATCGCTCGGGTTCCATTGGTGGATGAAGCTTATGGCGTCAAATATGAAAGGCAACTTACTGCAGCGGCCACTGAAGCTTTTACTACAATCTTTACCGAGGTAGCGACCGTTAGGAGCGAAATGGACCTTCAGTTATTTTTGGAATTTAATGAGCAGGTTCAAATTAACTATAGCGTATCTGATCACATCCTGATGGGTGAATTCAATAAAGTAGACAAGGAGAAGTTGGGATATTGGACTTTGTCTCAATTCCTTTCGTTCATTGCCGAAAAATATATTTATAATCCAACATTTGTGTGGAATGCCCTAGAATCATTCAAGTTTAGGAATGATTTGACTCGAATCTCTGATGATTATGATGCACCTGACGACATAAGTGAAGACAACTTGATAATTCCATCCGAATCTAAGCTTGCTTTGAGTGACGTGACTTTCTATGAGGCTGGCATTCGGTCAGCAGAGACTGCAACGATGGCCATATTGGAGAAGCTTACGTCAAATGATGGATCTGTGGCATTGCAATTGTTAAAAGATTGTGTCAATAACATTCATAGATGCATATCATCGAAGCTTCATGGCACACATCATGATGTTTTTGTTAATATCATCAAAAAGATCATGATGGCGGAGGAAATCAATGGGATAGATGATGAAAGTGCACTGTCTTTGGCCAATGCGAAGGCCGCTGCACTAGTCACTGGACCTACTGGACTTGCATCTTTGATATGGCAAACTAGAAACCAACCTCCTCAGCAGCACTTGCATGCTCACACTAGATTTGTTGACGTTAACCCGCACGCGGCATACACGGAAGTAGCTAGGCAACTATACTGTAGTCATTTTTCACTAGCTCGTTGGGTTGATGCTGTTGCGCCAAATGACGAGGAAATTCATTTCTTGAGATCGAAAGTAAACCCTCATGATAGAATCATTCCTTCGCCATCTATTATTAACAACATTCGAAAAGTGAGAGTTAAAGTTTCTGGTTGCGTAGGGGAAACCGCTGTGCTGAACGGAATTTATACATACCATTCAACCAGACAGGGAACGGCACATGGATCCCAATTTCATAGAGTAGTTATGGAGAATGGTAATCCAAGTAAATACACATGTTATCGCTGGATTATGACTAGCAAAATTTATTCGTGGTTCATTTCGAAAACTCCGTTCAACCAGGAGTGTGGAGCCAAGGATTATGACTTCTACTCCGCTCCGTCATCATACGAAGGATATAATAAAGCATACACGGATGATGTTTTACCACCCTGTAAGAATTGGAAATTTCGCAATTCAAATGAAAGTGCACCCAATGTGTGTGTCTCATGGGAATTAGAAGAAGATGACAATGAGGATGATTTTGAAGTATTGAACGAGTCCTTTGAGTCAGTAGGCTCGTCTGTTGGCAATCTAAGTAATTCCAGTTTCGATGATTTTAATGACTCAACCGACCTTGCAAGAAACAATCTGCACACGAAAGATGTCGTAGATGTCAATTATGCTACTAGAAATATAGACGACAACGTGATGTCTAGTGACAGTGAAACTGACAGGGATGGAGAGGTTGTGCAGAAATCAAAGCCCAGAGTGATAGGATAGATGCAGAATTGAATTGGTATTACGTTTACCATGATCTTGATGTGAAGTAATAGTAATAATATTCTAGCTATCTAATTTTGAATAACTACATAATCACTACCAAATACAGTTGTATGAAGAATCATAATGTATTTGTTGAAGCAATTACCACTACCACAAATAGTTCATTACCATATGTTGATGAAACCCAATTCAAATTTACAGGTGTTGTTTGAACATTCCATATTTCTCCGTCATTGCTTGTAGCCAAATATTTTTCTGCATGAGTTCCTATAATTGCAACAAATGTTTTATTACCATATGCAATCGAATAGAAATTATGCGATAGATTTGTTTTTGATATTGTCCAATCTATACCATTTATACTGGAATTGTAGATACTCCAAGAAGTGTCTAGCTACTACTGCAACTAACTCGCCACCAAACCATAAAATATGGGAATATGCTTTGTACTGGCAAATTCCATTTTTTTCTAGTTTTACGAGGAGATGAGATGAGAGTGGTGTAGACACAAGATGGGCCAAAATTTGGTAAATCTCTTGAAAATATTGAAGAAGGAGCAATAGATTTTTCCATGGAACTGAGATTTCGCTTTAAACCAATCATGGCGTCATACTATGTCGACAACTTGCAGTGTTCCGTATATGTTGATGATAATGGTGTCGTGAATTCTTATCCTTTGTGTAGTATTGAATTGGAATCGTCACAGTCCTACGCATCTGATTCGATAGTGCTTGCAACAGTGACGTCCAGCTTATATTCCATCGAATATATGCAATTAAGAGAAATTATATTAAATGGTACTGAGGAAACTACATCATTTGATCTTTCGTGTGATATTCAAGGAAGTATGAGTGTATTTGGATTTAGGATGCTCTCTGTTCCCATATCTCTGCGGGAGTTCGAATATAAGACCCCTGTCTTCCGCCTAAGTTCGAAGGGGAAGGTTGCTGGCAATGAAAGTGTGTACGCTCATTATGAGAGTGCAGAAAAAAATTTATCCAGTACCTCCACCACGTCTGCTTTTCTAGAAGATTTTGGTTATCAGAAGGCTCGATATTGCATAGCTTTCAGGTGATTTCACCTACTATATAAGTCTGCACTTTGGTTTTGCTGCTTATCTTTCCCTGTATTACGTTTTTCTCTTCAGAAACTCAACTTTGTGCTTCAGTAATTTTTTACTTCACCATTTTACACATGTTCATAGGTTGCCTAACCATTTTTATCAAGCTTTGAGTGATCATTTTGACCAATTTAGGTTGGTATTGCCAAAGCTTGAGTATATGTTATCTTTTAAAGCTAAAAATTTGGCGATAACTAAGCTAAAGACTTTTACAGCGGCAGCCTTCGATTTAGGCTACTCATTGTCTAAGAAAAGTGCATCCACTTCATCTACCACATTGCCATTCACATACAACTCGGAATCATTGAGTGATACAAATTCTGCTCAACAAAACCTTGAAATCTTAACTTTTGAAGTTTGCGGTGCCACTGATTTTACTTTAGATGCCTGTGGAGGGAGTGAGGGTGACACTTACATGCGTTTGTATTATTGGCGCAGTGACACTTCTGACTCCGTAAGTGAAACAAGTAATGACGATTCTTGTGGTCGATACTCGCGTATTTATCATCGTCAATACCAAGATTCATTTTACCATCGTCAATACCAAGATTCATGCTTTACATATGAGCTTCACTTGGGTTGTTTCAATTTTCAGACATGCTCGTACTTCATCAATGGTTATATTGGGTCGGGAAGACCGACTCCATCTCCAACAGATCCTACACAAAGCCCGACCCTATATCCGTCTTTCAGTCCCACACAACCTGATATCGAGATGCAATTGCCTTTTACTCTCCATATCAGCGAACTTGATAAGCAGAATACAATCAATTTCACTGCTTCAGAGGGAATGTTATTCACAGTTCAAATAAGAGCGTATGACAACGTGTGTATTTCATGCTCTCTTAGTTGTGTATCGGATTATTATGGTACACTAACTGTATCTTCCTCTTGGCTTTGTGGTCACGAGAACACCATAACTCTATCGAACGTGTACAACAATGATCCTAGTTGCAATGTCTACGAAGTACAACTTTCTCCTCCTAGCTCCACTGGCAGCTTTGGTGATTTTATTGTTATGGCCTCAATCGGGACTTCATCGCCCACAGTCTCTCCAACGCCTTTTCATGCGGAAATGAATTTACCGTTTGAGCACACCACAGCGCAAATCTCAAACAACCCATATCCATATTATGCTAAAGTTTCTGCGTATTATGGAGATGATGGTGTACAAGGAGAAATCTGCAACATGGTGGATATTGATGGAATATTAGGAGTCTCTTTTTGTTCAGACGGCATCGCTGCTTTTACTTACGACGATGTTCAAAGAGATGTGCTCTACGACAGTCCCACATTTCAGGGGTTATATAATCGTTTGAATGTCATGTGTTCTCGAACTTTTTCTTATTATTTGATTATAACATCTATTGTTACATTACTATTACTATTACTATTACTATTACACTATTACTATTACGTTACACTTTAGATTTGGATGAGTATTTTGATATACTTCATTATCATTATGATTTTTCCAAGAACAAATGTATTCGGTAGTGGTTATGTAGTTATTCAAATAATTATTATCATTATTACATTATTACTATTACTATTACTATTACTATTACTATCACTATTACTATTGCTATTGCAATTGCCCTTTCTCCGTATCGAATCTTCGAGCGAAAACCCGATTCAAAGCCTTTCATGCTTTTGAATAGAAGTGCACCAGCTGGATGGACCCGAGCCACATCCCGGAGGAAGAAGCACTATCTACCTTAGCTACCTATGTACCTTCTTCACTGTGAAAGGTCAAGCGGTCGCAGCAGGGCTTAGATGTATACTACCGTTGACAATGAGAAAATCTTCCTACTTTACATCTTTCCAGGTACTCCTTATCGATTGGATGAATGTCCAACCCCCCAATGCTCTGAATCAGAGCCTTTGCGAGACCAAAACACCTAGGCATTCCATGTCCACCATACCCCACACATACGTAGATACTTTTTACTTTCACTTCTCCAACACCACTCTCATCACCCATGATATTAGGTATATTGATTGCGCCTACCAAAGGCATACCATCCCTCGTGTTCCCTATCAAACCCTTCCATTCATATTCCCAGCCTCCAGAGTTCTCTACACACCCTAGAAGCTCAGGAAAGCTTTCTTTAAGCCAATTTGTGATCGCTGATCGAGCATTCTCATCTCCTGGCCCTAAATCGCTAGCATCTTCCTCCTTCTCATAGTCATCTTGGTGAGAGCGGAAACCTCCTATAAGTAATCTACCATCATTTCTAAGGTTCAAGTATACCTCATCAGCTCCTTTCCCGCATGTGGCAGTTACGATGTCACCCCACCGTAAATGCGGAGGGATAGGAGCTTTACTACACATCACAGTGTTTGTAACAGCCCTTAGTAATGGACGTAAAGATGGCACCAACGCATTTGAGTATCCATTCGTAGCAATAATGATTTTTGACCCGACGACTCTTCCCATCGAAGTTTCAAGCACTACATGTGATGGTGATGACGCCTTTGATTCATCGATAGAATAGACTTGACAATTTTGGACAAATCTAATACTGTTGCAGCTTCTGGAGTTCGCACAGTGACACAGTGCTTTGACGACTTTGGCAGGCCAGAAAGAGGCGACGTAGCCATCCTTTCTGGACCTAGATGCAGAGAAGCATCCTGGTCTACAGTGCATCTCTTCACATGGATCAAAGTGTTGTGCATCATCGTGAGATACTGACGGTTGCAAAAGCGTATCATCATAGTGGAGGTTAGCTGCGAGACCTTCAGAGTAGCAAGCACGATCAAAACCCATTTCATCTGCTATGAACTCTTTCATCTCGGCCGAGGTTCTCAGCTCAAAGGGACACGTAGGACGAGGGTGAGAAATCCCTCCATTTCTACCACTGGCGCCACCACAAATTTCCCTAGCCTCAAGGACAAGCATCTTCGTACCGGCTCTAAGCAACTTGGATGCATGATAGGCCAAAGAGGCTGCAGTCATGCCAGCACCTATGACTATGAAGTCTTGCATCTCGTCATCGCCAGGGAGAGCGTGTAGCACAGGGACATCGTCAGTACCATCAAGCTCCGCGAGCCAGGCTGAAGCGTTGACCACCATTCGAAGAACGGACACTGAACCAACCAACACTGCTTTTAGTGTGAGATTTTCGTATCTCTTCCAAGTGAGGAGCGTTCGCGTGCATATGGACGCATAGCATGCATAAATACAAAAGATGAAAAGATGGATGTATTATTGTGTTCATGATAGAAGATAAGATAAGATAAGATAAGATAAGAATGGTATGATGGTAGAAGTAAAAACAGAATTCACAGCTTTTTTGCAAGTATTATGCAAGAAGAGAGGACGGAGAGGTGGAAGCAGTAGTTGTTGCAGAGACTAAAATAATAATACAGTAGTTGGCCGGCATGGTAAATGGTAGGTTTGTAGATATTCAATTAGCATCTATCTCGAAGTAGCTGGCATACCGAACATGATGTTGAGAGTGTTACTCATGTTGAATTCTGAGCTTTTTCTTTTCTTTTGGTGTCTCGTCTGTATAGGTTGCTGATGTTCCTGCGGATGTTGAGGTTTTGATACTGTATTGGTGGGGGGTAATTGCTTCTTTCTGTTGTTGTTGTTGTTGTTGTTGCTGTTCTCATCATGGACGATAGTATCATTCCTGGCATTTTCATCAATCAATACAGTCGTTACAACTTTTTTATGCTTGTTGTTTCTCTCAATGAGACTCTGTAGCTCCTGAATTTTGTCATGAGCTTCCTTTAATCTGACCATGTAGACACTCCCATCCAGGGCGGCCTTTTCCTTCTGTGATTGCAGCTCTCTCTGTAGATTTTTATTTTCATCTACTAATTTCCTGTTGTCGTCTTTTTCTTTTGCCAAAGTCTTCTGTATCTTGAAGGTTTCATTAGATTGCTGCAAGAAGAGGTCCTCTGCGACTGCATTTGGAGAAGTAGGAAAATAAAGAGAGTTAGGCGGGCACTCATTTGTGCATCGAATATGAAATTTCATAGATTACCAGATTTCTGGTCGGCGAGTTTTTCTGATTTCCTTTTCAATCGATTGGTCATTTCCTGAATAGATGCAATGGATGGCTCATCCTTCCTCACTATGCTGATCTTTCTGCTGCTGTGGCTTGACATCACAATTACTTCACTTCTATGACAGCAGTAAGCACAAAAGGAAAATGAAGAGATTCGAGCGTATTTCTAAGGTGATCTCAACCAAATAGACTCCTCTCCTTACTAGCCTGTTGGTGTTGTGTATGCGTGGCTTGAATTGTAATTGTACTACTACTTCGTGCTCATATCGCCAGGGCAGAGTAGGAGGGCCCAACAACTTCATTTTCATCAAAAATAGGTGAGCAATATGATAGATCAGAAATACACTTCCCATACTATATATGATTTGACTATGATTTTGATTATTGATTTCCAATTTTTTAGTCGTTGAGAATTGAATTTTCCATTTTTGCGATAAAAAAATGTCTTCTCTTTGCTGTGCAACCCATGGGGTCATGGCCAAATGCCAACGACGACTAGCCAGCCCACTAAACCCAATCGCAGACATCGTCTCAAGGAGGAAAGCAGATCTTATTGAAGGTTTGCCACTCTTGCGATTGTAGTCTATTTCTCAGTGTAGGAAGCCTTGCGTATTCTCCACTCATCTCATTGGTCTGAGTATCATCACTCCACCTTACAACGCTGTCATAGACAGGGGCTGCACTACAAAGAGTAGAGACAACTAAAAAGGCATTACATAGTATATAGAGTATAGTGCGTAGGGTAGTACTAAGAAGTGTAGAGTAGCAATGAGTTTATCCGCAGCATCTTTGAAGAGACAGTCACGAACTGGTCGGAAAAGCAGTATAATCCCTGGCTCAACTTCGAAGTCTTCGAGGACACCGTTCAGGGATGTCAAAGCTATGCAGGAATGTGTGGACAACGCTTGTGCATCAGTGATTGAGGCACTTGAGAGCGATGCTAACCCATTCTTCAGCAAGTCTAAGTTGGTATGTACGTTTTTATCGTATTCTTTAATTTTCATCTCACTGCTTCGTTTCGCGAACCTCATGATCTCCTTTCTCCGCATTTTTCATGATTAGGTCCGCACTCCAGATAAGAATAGTAAGACAAATGAAAGTAAGTCCTCTGTGAGGAGTAGTGGGCGAAAGAGGAAGTCGATTGCAATCTCTTCAACTTGTGAAAATGTAGCTCCTGTTCCCACAGACATCGTGCTTCCTCCTAGTTCTTTACAGAAGGATGAAAACAAAATTGACACACCAAGATCTATCAGGAGGAGAACAATGAGGAATTCTATTGCTAGTGCCCCAAAGATATCTAGAACCCCTGTTAAGCTTGCTGCTAGCAATTCAGACCCCATTGTCCAGAGCGCTGATGAGGAGGAGCCTCTAGCAGCACCAGCGCCTGCAACTGTACCAGCGTCTGAACAGAAGATTGTATCTCCTGTTCCAAGTATGCGCACTAGGTCAATGCGAAATGCCATTGCCTCAGTAGACAAGCTGTCTAGAACCCCAGTGAAATTGCATGCCTCTACTCCAGTTCCAACAGTTGAGGAAGAGCCTACAGCTGTAGCGATAGATGGTATCGCCATCGAGGATACCAATTGTGGCGACGATGTCAACAAGCAGGAGGAACAAGAACTAGAGAGAGTAGGAAATGAAGTAGCAGTGGAGTGTAAAGAGAAAGAAATGAGGGACAGGGAGAATTTGAAGGTAGAAACTGCGTCTGTCAACACGAGTACATCTGAAATATCCTCCATCATTTCCACTTCAGCTCCAGAAAAAGCCACCATCGCAACAGATTGCATAGAGCAATTTACAGTAGACGAAAAGATGCTTGTGGAAGTAAATCCCAAAGAGGAGATAATTGCAGCAATAGAGAAGAATGATGAGGCGAATGGGGAGGCTCTTAGTACATTGGTAGGGCAAAAGCCTGTTGTTGATGCCTCCACATCCATGGATTATGATGTGAATGACACTGTCGAGTCAGTACTACCAAATCATATTGATAGAATAATTGATGCCGATGGAAGTAAAGCTACTTCACCAAACTGCGAGTCGACAAAAAAAATATCATTATCAGCACCGTCGTCATTGCCGAAAGATAGAATTGTAGAGCGTGCTCATCCAGTGGAAGACCCTATCGTTCCAGACTCTGTTTCAGATTGTCCAGTAGCAGCAGACAAACCAACAGCATCATCACAATCTCGCACACCACCCTCTTCGACCAATAACATCGATCTATCATCGTCTGATATCAAGTGGACGAATGAGCATATTGTTCCTGAACCAACTGCTGTGAGTGTGAATGCTAGTTCATTTCCCTCAGCTCCAGCATTTGATGAAATGGTCAACTTATCAATCTCCATGATCAACGGCCAATCCAGTATACCCAGTGCCAGTAACAGTAATGTATCAACAATAAAAACTGCTACTGCTGCTATTACTACAGTAGCACCTGAGCCTTTAGATACAATGGGAAGATTTCTTTTACATCCAACTGAGTTCAAAGAGTTGCTCAAAGCTTTCAGAAGCCCTCCAAAGCGAAAGAAGATTAAATCGTCCCCTGTTTGCCAGAAAAAAAGCGGCCAGAAAAAGAAAACGAACAGTCCTGGATTATTCAAAAAGAATGTTGCTGCCTCTTGTTCCTTTTCTATTGACGACCCTGAGAACATAGGAGTCAAAAGTTTTGTGAATGCGGATAAGAGGAAAGAAGAGGAGAAGAAACGATTGTCCTTACTGACAACTGCGACGACAGTTTTTGCAGCAGCTGCGGCTGCAGCTGATGCCAATGTCGAAGAATTGGATTGTCTTAACCCCTTCGTCGTCAAAAATTCGTTGAACAATGCATCTGAGGCCTACGCGGCAGCATCTGCTGCTATCGTAACAACCAAGATTGGGGTCTCAGTGGACGATCATGTCACTACTACTAGTGATGCTGCTGCTGCTGCTGCTGCTACTACTACTACCACCACCACCAGAGTTACTGCGAAATATGAGGAAGAAATACCAATGATGATGGACTTTGACGATAGACTTTCCTTCGAAAGACAGTCTATCGAACCTTTCAGGAGAATGTCTCTAGATGTACGTAGACAGTCCGGCCAAAGCCTGCGTCGATTACCTCGTGGATCCTTGTGTGGTCCAGTCGATGAGGGCATGATCGATGAAGCTGAGCCAGTAGAGGAGATTCCAAAGCCTAAAGCTCGTAACTCTGAAGTCGCTTTTCTCAAAGAAGAAGTGTTACGACTTCGCCAAGAGCTCAGTAATCAGCATAACGAAGCTCGTAATGAGCGACAATTCCTCATTGACAGACTTTCTCAGTTGGAAGTAAATATCAAGAAGCAACAAGAGGAAGATGCTCTGAAGGCTCAATGCACTGCTGAAATCAAAACTGTCGACATCAATATTGAAGAAACCCAATTTCTGTTACGCCGCCTTGCATTGGAACAAGAGGATATTATTCAACGTCAGATGAGACGCAGTAAAATGCAAAATGAAATTGATAACGACATTGCTGAAATCGCTATATCAGTATATCAGAAAGCTTCTCCAGAGAGTCTATCACCGCCGGTTGCAAACTTCGACGAGTATTCAATTGACTATGATGCAGGTCATGACGATGCGTTCGAAATGAACGGTGAATTCATGACAGGGAGAAGCTCTATGGAGGTTGATATCGAGGGAAATTTTTCACCAGTGCAGGGTACGCCTTTGTCTAGTACATTTACATCGCAGAAGTTATTCAGCGATGAAGTAAATGAGCCAATACATGAAAATCGCATGAAATTCAACTCGCTGAAATCGAAGAAAGAATCAATTGTTGTACCAAAAGTTGAAAAGATAAAAGTTGTAAGATCCTCCAAGTCAAGCTCTCTGTATGATGAAGTGAAATCAACCAAGCAGAAGACATCAAAACCAAAGAAAGTGTCGGCTGATAAAAAACCAAAGGAACCAGAAGCCTCTAGAATGACATTTGTCCCTCTTTCAAAGCAGAGCAAATCAAATAAACGCAAATTGATACAAGAAGATCAAGAGATTGATAGGGTCATGAGTGGAGACATTAATGACTTCATAGTAGACGACGACTCAAATGAATTGATTGAGGAGGACGTTTCGGACGAAAATGTTGAGAGTCCTAGCGTTATCAGAGCGACTATCCCTGTCAAGAAAGGTAGAAAGAAAAATGTCAAGAAAGCCAAAACTAGTGAAAAAGAAGATACTGAGATTGAAAATGCTAACAATGCAGACGTATCAAGTTCGAGTGATATTGATGCAGAGCTGGATGCTAGGGCATTTGATCTTTTCTCTAAAGCTAATCTTGATGATGTGAAGAAGATGAAACCCAATGCCAAAAAGATAGAGATTGATGGACTCCTGCAGCAGTTATGGGATGTTGCCACGAAGGAAGAAAGAGCGCAGTGGTACAATGTGGATGGGTCCACATCAGCCATAGTGTCATCTTCATCAGTCCCAACACCAACATTACCTGTACCATCATCGTCATCGTCACAATTGGCACCAGTTCCAACAGAAGGGCTATCTAGGAAGAAGAAAACAAGTACTGTGTCGAATGAGGTTATTAATGATGAGAAGATAGATTTCTTCCCAGCATCGCCTGAAAAGAAGAAAAGAGCTGCTCGTAAGCAAAAAGCTATAGCGAAATCCAAGGATGCTGAGGTCAGCAAAGAAGAAGAGGAAATATCAAAGCAACTAGATGCTATAACCGAGAAATCCTCGAAGCCAGCGATTGCGAAACCAAAGAATTTAATGTTGGCTTCAGATGTAATCCCGTTACCAAATGAGGACGATTCGCAGAGGGCTGCTTCACCTCTGTTGGACAAACCTATAAAGCCAACTAAATCAGCCAAAGTATCCAAGGCTGAACCAGCACCTTTTGTATTTAAAAGCAGAGCCTTGATGATGCTGCAAGAAAAAGAGAATGCATCTGATATATCTACTGACAGTAAAGGGGATGAAGAGGGAAAAGCTGTAAAAAGTAAAGGTGCTAAGGGAACAAGCAAAGGGAAAAGCAAAGGGAAAAAAGGAGAAAAAGAAAATTATTTTGCCGCTGAAGAGCAAGAATGTGAAAAAAACAACCAGCTAAATGCTGGCGCATTGAGGCAATTGCCTACCAAAGAAAAGGCATCAGAATTTGCACTTCTGTCAAGCCGATCGGAAATATCTTTGCTTAACTCCAGCGTCTCTTCCATCGCATCTGTATTGAGTCAAAATTCTGGAAAATCAACTTTTATGGTTCCAAAGTTGAGAAAGAAAGGAGCCAGCAAATAGGACTTTGAAAAGAGAGGTGATGAGAAACAGGTTAGGTTTAAGTGCAATTCAGAAGAGAGTACGTCTTGCACTTTCACCACGAACCACGAGTAGAAATTACTCATGACTTACGAATTAAAATCAGCTACCATCCCTTTATTCTTTTTTTCCTCGAATTTGAATTTAAATAATAAAAAAAATGGAGTCAACCATCAAACTTTACACTTTACAACTTACTTCTACTTCTACATTTTTATATACGAAATACGAAGTACTAGTACTAGTACTAGAATACTACTACTACTACTACTAGACTACTACTACGACTTGTGAATGTTATGCATTCTTGGAAAAGCGAGATGATACATGATACTTTAAATATACAATAATGCAAATAATATGCATAAATATTGTTATTGACTTGACGCCATGACAACCACCTATTTGGTATGTTGTGTGGTCCAGGCAAAATCAAGTATTGCATGTGCTATTGCTATTGTGAAAGTATAAGTACTCCAAGGAAGTAGAATGCAAGTCGTCACAATAAACAATAAACAATTGAACAGTGACAATCACAGTGATAATAACTGCTGTGACAATGACATGTTGATATGCGTTCGATTCTTGTCGCACTTGCAATGACAAGAAACTCGATATACAAGAACAGTAGTCTAACGATCAATGATTTCCATGGAATGGAATGAATGGTAGTTAAATAGATCTTAAGACTTAATTCCCCAGATCACAAGTATGTAATTTCAATTGTCACTGACACTACTACTACTACTACTACTACTACTAGAATAGCTACGTACTAGTACTACTGTACTACTACTACCTACCTACTACTACTACTAGACTAGCTACGTACTAGTACTACTGTACTACTACTACCTACTTCTACTTCTACTTCTACTTCTACTTCTGCT
>JACLAD010011639.1_pt1 | contig 15505 bp, 7 predicted proteins | sample 8027901 | NCBI WGS metagenome assembly JACLAD01 (sample SAMN15725071, study PRJNA655200) | protist metagenome | isolation source: fluorescence activated cell sorting (FACS) single amplified genomes of... | place: Spain: Blaines Bay Microbial Observatory, Mediterranean Sea | collected 2016-07-05 | reverse complement strand
CATGTTAATGCGGACGTATGGATGATGTAGAATTATTTGTGAATCTTCATCCTTTTCACAAGTATATTACTAATCGTGATGTGAATCGCTACAGAGATGGTATGACATTGAAAGATATGGTGAGTCAAGTCAGTAGAAATAGTTATGGTGATGAATATACACCTTTAATGTTAGCTGCATCGAACGAACATGTCCAACTAGTTCAATATTTAATTGAACAAGGCGAAGCTGATCCTAATATTGCAAATAGTGATGGACGTAATGCATTACATTGTGCAGCAGATGAGAACGGAACGACTACTGATTTGATTCAGCTCTTGTTGAATAATATGTCTCTTGATAGTATTAACCAAGAAACCAACTATGGAGAAACTCCGTTAGACTATTGTTATCAACTTAATGGTAGTCCAATTCGCCAAGAAATCATTGCACTTTTACGTTCAAAAGGTGGAATTGCAAATAATCATGATGAAAATGGTAGACAATATGTACGAGTAGGAGCAGGTAATGGTGATTTAAACGATTAAAGACACACTCTTATTGTTAAGTGTGAATTGTAAGAACAAGAAGAGACAAATCAGTGTCTTAGTTTATTTTTTTATATGTGCGGGTATTAAAGGTATTAAAAAATATGATATCATATCATATCATATGATATGCATATGATATTTCATACGAAGAAGCGTATTTTATTCAAAAAGAGAAAATATATTTTCCGAGAGTACATGTCACATATGCAAAACTCACACTCCCCATCCCCCTTTCTCCCACATGCTACACTTCCTTCGATTGAAAATATGTTTGCAACGCACTATCAATCGATCGTGTCGCAATAAATTGTAAAAATTCTGTTTTTAATGGTCGCATCCCTGGACGTGTAGACAATGCAACATCTTTTTTTGCTAATGAATCTAAACTTGAATGTTCTTCAAGTGAAGCTCGTCTTAATTTCCCACCATATATATCTGTCACATATGCATTTAACCATACATCTGAAATTGCACGGTAACGAGCTGGAAACATATTAAAAAAAGTATTTAAAAATGTTGATGTTCGAAATACTCCAGCAGGTATCAATGCTTGTGCTGTACCACAATATTGAATAATTTCATGATTTTTTTGAGATCCATCACGATTCCAATAACTTTCAAGATCTAAAAATATTAATGCCCACGTAGAAAACATATCTTTTGGATATAATTTACTATCAGCTACCATATTCTTTACCATATTTCGAGGGGACTTCACATCATCATCAAGAAATATAAATTGGTCATAATAATTTGAAAGACTATTTGCACCAATCATTGATATTTTTGGTCCAATATTGATTGGACTATGATGGGTCCAAATTGTACGAATAAAATTGTTTTGTTTCTTCTTTTTTTGTTGTTTTTGATTTTTTACGACGACTTTTAAAAATTTTTGTATTTCATATTCTAATTTACAACGTTTTGAAAGTTTAACATTATTATTCATGATATATAAATCAAAACCACCATTCTTATCACCACTCAGTCCTTCTTGCATATGCAAATCATTAAGAATACTATCCAAATGATGTAGACGTTTATATTGCAGCAATATAATAGCCGTTCCAGATGTTGATGATCCATCAGTACTTTTGAATGTTTGTTTTACATTTTTACATGCACCTGGTTTCGAAGCAAAAACACAGGTAAAATGCAATTTCTCTTCCTCTTGCAAAGTATCAGGTGAATTTGGTCCATATATTTTTGGTAAGACTTCTGAACCAATATAATTAATATCTATCGATTCATGTTCATCATTTTTCTTTTTATTTGGAAGCATCGTTTTTAACCATTTTTTACCTTTGCATAAATGTGGTGCTAGCGGGGCATCAAAAATATCCCATGTATCCTTTAATGTTGGGCCAAGAGGATCTTCATTGTATTTTTCTATTCCAATACTTTCATTTACAAATTTCATATTATTATTCGTCTTCGCATCGTTTCCTAACAACATACTTTCTGGTATCGCATCACCTGGAACTTTTCCCGTTTTGATAACATTATCCTTAAAATTTAATTTTAAACGATCTTTCATTATATTAAAACGACGAGAGATGGATAAAGTTGATTGTTTTCGTATTACATCTAAATAATCCGTACGATCCAACATTCGATCAACAACATTATGCATTTTTTCCCGAATATTATCTTTCCAATTCTTCTCGTAAAAATTAATACCACGCCTATATTCAATATCCTCCTCCAACATTTCATGCAATGTATCTGTCCATCTACTTTCAAATAAAGAATTTTCATTTCCATTTAAAGCGGTTAATACAATTTGTTCCATACCGCCAAAATCATGCAACCTTGCCATGTGAGTCGTTAAATGCATTGAAGTTTTTCTTAAAAGCTCTTCCTCACTCATATGTTCATTATTATTATCTTTTTTGTTGTTGTTTTTCACGACGTTAACGTCCTCTTCATTTGTTTCCCAAAGATTACTTTCTGTTGATGTAGAATGTATACAACCACGTGGTACCCATAATAAATCACCAGGATTTAAAATAACTTCCATAGTAGGTTTGCCTAACATATCTTCATGAATATTATCATCTTCATCCCTGCCAATAATATGACGTTTATATACTGGCAATAAAACATCTTCTTTTGCCCATAATTTCCATTTTTTTCTACCATTTAATTGTACCATCCAACTACCTGTAAAATCAACATGGGGTGGCGTAGCAACTTGACGACCTGGAGGTGTTATATATATATTTGTTGAGCTTACTGATTGTGTTGATTCAATAATTGCCAACACAAATCGACAAAGAGATCGAACCCAATGCTCTGCATGTAATAGTTGTAAAGAATAATTCATTCGTAATGCTTTTATCATCCCAGATCGCAAACCCCAACCAAGTGGAAGTCCTTTTTCACCATTACGTTTGATTAAACTTCCTTTTAAAAAATTAATATTTCGAAAAGGTGGTGTATATCCACCATTACCAATTTTATACCAATCATCTAACACTCGTTCTAAAGAGTGTGTCCATTCAAATGTTTCCGGTGGGGAATGAAGTAAAATGGGATATCTTTCGAAATAATTCACACGAAATTTATCCGAAGATATAAATTTAAAAAATTCTTCAGTAGAATCAATAGCAATACTTGTTTGCAAATCTTCTTCTTTTTTTTGTTGCTTTTTATTATAATATTCATCATTTACACGCACATGTTTTTTAATATATTTAGTTCTCCCAATATTTTGAGAATTATTAAATTTACGAGTTGCATCAAGTAATGAATATAAATTATCATGTGCATCATCATTATCTTTATCCAACCAAATCGCGCGCTCAAATGCTTGACGTGCTTCTACACTTTTCTGTGCTCTTAAAAATGCAACACCTAAATCATTCCATGACATTGAATTATCCACATATTGAACAGCAGCTTGAAAAGCACGTATAGAAAATGCATGTAGTTTACGCTTATCAAAAAATTTACCAGCAGCTTTGTGATCATCTTTCGGATTGTCAAATTTATACAATCCATTTCTTGTTTTGCTATACATACTTTCAGCTTTTTTCTCCTCTTCTTTGGAAACTTTAAAGTCGATGAATTCATAATTTTTTTCTTTTGGTAAAAATTTAAAATGTTGATGTATGGAATTATCTGCAGCAAATGAAACAATAATACCAATAGAAAAAATGGCAATTACATAGACAAGACAATGCATATTTCTTTCGTTCGAATAATAATCGTATATTTACGCGTAGATTGATATATATATATATATATATGTTTGTCTAGTTTCTTTTTTTCTCTTGATTGATATTCTTATTATTCCAGGTATTCTTCGTTTCTATTATAATTATTAGTTTTATTAGTTATTGAATGAATGATGAGAAGAAAAAGAAGATCAGATGTAGTGCGCATACATATTATGTATATCAGAATAATAATATTGAATAAAAAAGCAGACGACAATTAATACCCACATGAGAAAAAGATTAAAAATTGAACAATAGAAACAAAACCTTTTGGTAATTGTAACCCATATATATATACTATATTACATCATAGAAAGAATGCACAGCAATAATACAAATAAAAATGGAAAGGTCAACGTACCATTTGTACTTGGACAATTATTTTCAGATCATCAATATTATAGATTATTTTATTATTATTTTCATGTATTTTGTAAAATTGGAAATTTAAACAATAATAATAATAAAAAGAAAAATGATAAAGTTATTGTTGGTGGCAGACGAGAAAGCTTTTCGCCTAAATCATGGCTTGTTGATAATCTTACACGAAAAAAGGAGAATGACATTGTTATGGACGTTTCTGATCTTGCAATGGCATTTGATAGCATCATATCATATGTTGTAAAGAATCCGCCGTTTTCAAAAGTAAGTCCATTTTCAGAGTTTGAAAAGCAAATTTTTGAGTTCATATTAGAGTATTTATTTAATTTTGGCTTTAAAGGCGCTGGTTTGTCCAATATCAAGAAATATATTGTTGGAAAATTCAACAATGGTAATAAAAGTGAAAGCAGTGAAGAGACATTGCATGAACATGTAGAAGCCATTTTATTGGCAAACTCTAGTAATGTCCCTGGTGAAGCAAGTTTATTTTATAGAGAAAAAATGAATAATAATAATGTAAATGATGGTGGCGATGATAATAATAATAATAATAATGGTACTGGTGTATATGTCTTGTCTGAATTTGTAAATAATAAAGATGATATATTTTATGCATTTAACGATGTATGCATGTCCGCAAAGTTACCACATTTATTATCGATGGTACCAATAGCACCAATCATGACGAAACTCATAGCGAATACAACATTTATTAATCATTTTGCAATTGGTAATGTAAATAACAACTTTAATATATGGTGCACACTTGATTTAGGGGGTAATTCAGCTTTACATATAATTGCAGCAATTTTTGATAATAATGTTGAATCATCTTCATCTTTGATTAATAACGTATTGTTATCAATCAATTTAAATCTAAATCAAAGAAATAAAAATGGTCATTGTCCTTTACATATCTCATGTGCATTAGGCCAATATTATGGAATTCAAAGCTTTCTAAAGAATGGTGCAAATGCGGATCTTTCAGTATTGAAGTTTGCTATTTCAAACAATACTGATATTTCTTGTTTAAAGAAATTATTAGAATTATCATGTATTGATCCTGATATTGTTGAAAAGTATTATACATCAATATTTAACGCAAAGATAAATAAGGAAAGTTTTCATCGTAAACATGATAAAAATATAAAGCTTTTAGTTAGATGGTATATGTTAAATACATCGTGGCCATGGACAATTGATAATAAAAACAACAAAGCACAGCCTACTATTGTGCCACGGATGGAATCAAAGACTTATTTAGTTAGATTAAAAAAGCCATTGAGAACGAAAGATATCCCACGCGGGGCTTTCTTTTCTGCGAAAGATATAAAATTGCTTGCAAACAATAATAAGAAAAGTGGGAAAACAAGTGATGATCTGTTTATCTATGAAGATTCGTTAGGTAAAGTTTTGAAAAGCAAAAACATTGGCTTTCATACTGTCGCATTAGACATGACGTCTGAAAAAGTGAGCAAACATTCATCACCAGATGTTAGTAAGCGTAAAACCATTTCAAATGAACAAAATCAAATGTTAAAAGCTGCGATTTGTACAAATGAGGTAAATGGCGTCTTATCCATGATTATTAGAGGTGCAAACGTAATTGGTCTTGAAAAAGAATGCATTGAGAAATCTATGAATCAAATGAATCAATTTTTCCGTCAAGATGGCAACAGTGATGATTTAAGCTATTTTGACAGAATTGCATCAACCAACTCGTCTAACTCAAATCAGTTTTGGATGCCGCTTCACTTTGCCTCATATTCCTCTAACGAGGATATGGTACGATTATTAATTGGAAATGGCGCAAATATAAATGGTAAAAATGTGAACGGACAAACACCGTTACATTGTATATCAATGCTATCGATGCGAGTTGATTTACAAATAAATAGTAAACGTGGTCGATATCGTTCAGATCAAATATCAGAGGAGGATATAGAAGACTTCTTAGCAACGGAGGAAGTAATTAAATTAATAGAAAAAGAAACTTTAAATAAATCCATATGTACAACATTTGCCCTGCTTGAATTAGGAGCAAATGCCAATGTACTAGATAAATATGGCATATCCCCGTTGCACATTGCAGCCCAGCGAGGAGATCATAAATTGGCATCGTTATTATTACTACATGGAGGAGATCCAACGATTATTTGTGGCACTGATGCATATGAAACAACGCAAGAGAACGATGCCATCGACAAAGTTGTTGTTAGGGATGATGGAAATTTCCCATTCAATGGAATGTCATCATTGCATATTGCAGTGATGGAAGAGTACATACCGATTATTGGTGCTATTTTATTTAATCCACCATTGTATGGTTTATCCTCGGAACATAGCCTTCATAATTTCATTATGGCAGAATATATAAATGTAATAGATACAAGTGGCAGAACAGCATTTTTCTATGCTGTTACAAATTACAATCCAAGTATAACTGGATTACTAGCAAATGCTGGTGCTGATTTAAACTTGAAAGATAATGAAGAAGTTACATGCATTGATATGATAGATTACAATTATGAGACAAGTATTGGCCCATGGGGTAAATATTTTTATAATTTGTTGATTTCCAATGGTGTCCAACTATCTCCGAAGTCTACCAGTGGAAAACATAAAAAATATGCCAATCAATTAAATGAAGCCCGACGAGTGTTTGAAATTAGAACAATAAAACAAGACGAGTATAATAATAAAAGTAGTGCAAATACAATAGATGAGCGAGTTGCACACCCTTTAGTATTTTGGGCAGAACCAAAATTATCACCAATATGTTTTTCATGTATACATGGTCATGGTGATACTCAAATGATGCTTGATGAGGAAAATAAAAATAATACCGCTGTGGAACAATTTCATTGTTTTTATTGTGGATTGTTATATTGCAATTATTGTTCATATTCTCAAATCGATAATGATAGAACATTCCCAAAATTTGTTGAGACATCAAATGGAGATCAATTGAAAGCAAAAGTATGTAAATCTTGCATTTTATTATTGTTGTAAACTTTTTTTTATATATATTTTATATATTTTATAAAAAAATGTACGAGAAGATTATCATTTGTGATGATGCATCATAGATTTATATGATGTAGTGTTAAAATTTCGAATGTATTACACTGTATAAATGTCTAATTATTTTTTCATGAAATTTATTTACAAAAATATTAATATATATATATCAAAAAGACAATAAATTTTTATACTTCTGAAGTATACACTTCCGATGATGCCTTTTGCCATCGTTTAAATACAGTACGAATTGTGACAATAACCATTCCAAATGTTATAGCCGACAAAATGTAAATTAAATATACAGCGTTACCAGCTTTTGGATCATTAAAATCAACCAATGTCATGGCCCAAACAGTTGCCACAAATGTAAAAAATATGATGAATAATTCCCATGCGTGACCGCATGCTGCACAAGAAAAAATAGAATTATAGCGACGTTTAAAATTAACTCTGTATGCCATACCCATTGCCGTTCTCCAAGCTGATTTTGGTTTTAAAATATCAATTTCGCCAGCTACACGCATTGTATCAAACTCTTTCTCTGTATATGGACCATGGACTTCATCATTAATATCTCGTATATAATATCCATCCTTAGAGCCTGTAGATGACGCCATGAATATGAATTTACACAACAGCTACAATGATGAAGATCGTGTGCTTTATATATAGGTTATCTCTGCGTCTACATGCACTGATATCTATGTGTGTTTATGTTTATGTTTCTATTATTATTCATATTTTTCTTCTTCTTCATTTCTTTTTTCCGGTTGTGCGAATAATACCAGGTTAAGGTAATTACCAGATTGCCGCACGACGACGAACAACAGAAACACAACAAAAAACAACCTAAACCGTAGCTAGTTCTCTCCTAATATAATTAATCAACAAATTAGTATATATATTAGGATTATATATATATCGATATTATTATATTGGAAGGAAGGAAAGTAAAATGAAATTCTATCATTATACAAAGTAGATATATTATATATATGATAAAAAATTATATACGACATATTTAATCCCCATTACTACCTTTTTCTGTTCTCCCATCATTATTTGTACATACATATAAATCAACAATAAATATGCCTATTTTTGTTCATGGTCCAATAATGTATATAATGATCTTTGTATTATTGAATATTTATTTAATTTATGCATCTGCTCCTAGATTGCAATCAGCAAGGCTATTTGCTGAAGAAGAACGAACCAAGAGAAAAGAGCAAAGTTTAGAGGAAAATAGTAATTCAAATGCAAAATTTAACAGTATTAGTACCGACAATCCCTGTTTTGGTGTTGGGACGTTAAAAGGTGCTTGGGATGATAAAACACATAAATTTGTATCTTCGACCTGCGATATTGAACCTATTCGATTTGGATTATTTGAGGATCAAAGTAGTAAAAGTCGATTAAGGCTTGCACAATGTTTTAGTAACCGGAAATGGGTTGTTTTGATGGGGGATTCTAACTCTAGGGGAATGTTTAATATCATATGTGATATTTTAACTAATACATTAGGAAAGCAATCGGTATTTCGATTTGGAGGCGATGAAACAAATAAACACGGCGACGCGCGTTGGAGTGATAGAGAGTGCATTTTTCCAGGTTCAAAAACAGTTGGTCCTTTTCGATTCTCGTTTCGCTTTTATAATAATTATGAACGTTTTAAATCACATGTTGCTGACAAATTTCAACAAGACCTGGAACACGATAATACATTAGAAAAGCAGCAAATTCGTGGATCGTTGTTTGAACGGTACGTCGTGCCAAAAAAAAATGGATATCCATCAGTTCTATTGATCAGCAGTGGCCTTTGGGATTTAAAATGTGAAAGTGCAAAAGATACATATGAAGTATTAAATGAAAAACTCAAATCTTCGATTCAAAATATTCTTTTTTTCACTCCGGCTCGTGTACATAAACATCCGTTCTTAACAAATGACATGATTAAAGGAGTCCATGATTGTATTATGGAAAAACGTAATAAAGAATTAATTGATGTGATGGACAGGGTACCACTATTTGAAACACACAACCATAAGCCTGGCGTTGTTCCCATTCTTGATGTTTATTCTATGACTGATACAATGCCATTGGAATGGATGAAAGGTTATCATTATTCCGGGACTCCTAAAAACCCACTTGCACAGACAGTTGTATCCTATCTTTTGAAATTTGTATGTAAATAAAAAAAATTATACATGATGATAAGAAGTACATTATCCGTACATAATATAATTGACGCTTTTTTCGTTTTGTGATTTTGTATCGAAGAGAGCTGTAAAATGTAAAATGACATTTTTTAAAATACTATAATAGAGAGATGTAAAAAAAATTGATGTGTTTTAATAAATCATACGTTCGTATATTTTATTTTACGCATAATATAACATATATTTTTATAAAATTCAAATTATATTCTATATCATAGATCTAAATACATTTTTAATAAAAATATGATGATATTATATATATACGTACGACGTATTATTTTTTAGATTATATAAATTTTACACCCAGATCTAAATCTACGAATGTCAAATATCATAATTTTCAATTTCAAAAAGAAACTATAAATGTTCTAACTTTCAATGGTGTCAACAAAACATTATATTTTGGATACATTGGTAATGGCAATTTAGCATTGGGATTTAATGGTGTTTCACCATGAAATTGTAAACGACGTTTTTCCATATATTCTAATTTCTCATTTGCAAGTAGTGTTGTTTCTTCAATGGAGGAAATTTCATTGTTATCCACCATCAAATTAAATAAATCTGTTAAAGATACAGTAACAGGCTTTGATAATTCTACATCCTCATTGACTGCAAATTTATGCATTAATCGAATTAAAAAGGTATTTGTTTTATTTTTATATTGTTGTAAAGTTAATAATTTCACATTTTCCGGTAAGCTTTTTTTTAATGCACTGCCTGAAAATCGTTTGAAACTATTTACATTGTTAATACCACCATTTACATCAAAACCTAATAATATAGAACGAAACATTTTTTCACTTTGTACACGATACATCTTTGCTGCATGTTCAATGCTTGTTATGCCAACACGATGTTTCCCTCTAACAACGATACCAGGGCCATCTCGGTACCAATATCTAGTATCTGGAGCATGCCAACCAAAAATTCGAGTTTCATTTAACGGTTCTCCATTGGGACCCATTCCACCTCCAGGGTAGTCAAAACCTAGTAGCCTACGATGAACGAAAATGTCGATCAATCCAGAATCAAGAGAAGTTCCACCTTGGGATCTATCATTTAAAACCATAAACTGCCTCTTGTCATCCTTAATAGATATGACTGAATTAACGTTAACAACATTTGATGCAATTGGTTCCGTAACATTCAATTTAAATGTGTCCCTATGGTTTACAACTCGATCGATCATTTCATAGGCATTTGAATCAGTCGTCCAAGTATGCTTTGAATCAATATCGGTTTTAAAACGGCTAAATAATTCTTTGCTGGCATTAATACCAGTGACCGGAACAGGCCCCACACTCCATTCCATCTCTAAAATATCATCAACAAGTCGTATTGTTTGTGTTATCCAATCATCAAATATTTGAACAACTTCTATAATTTCATTAGTTGAAGACTTTATAACTGACAATTGTGCTTTATCACTAACAGGGATAGCATCTTCAGCTTTTGTTTGATCTGGTCTTAACATCCATGGACCTGAATTTTTTGCCGTATAATAATAAAACCCTTGATCGTAGATATTTGTTGTAATTTGGTCTATTTTATTTGTTAAGGATGTCAGTTTTCCTGTTACACTATTAAATTCAGCTTTTATATATTTATTTTCCAATGATACGACGCCAGTGTTATCGCCAGAATTATGTTTTTTTACAATTATTTCTCCCTTTTCTGATTCTAATTCCATTTTCTTTTCCAACGTTATTGCAAATGTCTCAAAGCCTAATGGAGGTAATGCAACATTAAAAACAATCACAGATGGCGCAGACTCGGAGGAAAAGGAAGCAGCTTCTTGCTTTTCACTTGCCCAACCGGTTGCTGGTAATAACGAAGAACTCACTATGTTGTTCTTCGACAACAAAGTAACTTTTGGAACTAATTCATTTGTTTCGTGGTTAACTACAGTTGGTACCCTTATGTTTTCACTACGTTTATACCCTAATGGATTATATGCAATCATATATAACGTATCCCCGATTTTTTTTAGCGAATTGGTAGCAGGTTCGCATATGGATACATTTAATTTTTTACATATAAGAAATGTCGAAGATGATTCTGTTAATTTTGAAAATGCTTCATTTACTACTACATCTGCCAAATCATTTCCTAGACTTAGATGTTTTGCATAGTCATTTGTCACATGTTGTCTAGCTGTTCCAGTGACAGCATCATGATGCGATACTAATGCAACCGCGGCTGATAATGGATTTAAACCTTGTCCATTTAGTGGTGACCAACTAATTGAAGGTTTTGGATCTGGTTTTAAATATGCCCAAGCTTGTAGTTGCCTTGCTGTTTGCAAATAATTACTACTATATCTTTGATAATATTTCAACGTCGGCCTTGAGGTAAAATATCCAGACCAGTACATATGACCCCGTAATCCAGATTCTTCCGTCCAATCTTGTGCGCATGGTATGAAATCATCCGTTTTAATACTCCATGTTAAATTTTCTTGATGCTTCTCTTGAGTATATGTTACTGCATCTGAATATTTTGCAAAAACTCTTCCATCTGCATTGACAGCAGAAATTAATCTGTCAACATTATTGTACCATTCAAAAGCATTTTCGTATGCATAATCACAACCCATCATGTACATTACATTTTCACCTTGGCTATAAGTTGCATATTCTTGTACACTAGATACAAAAAAATCAACCTTTGCTTGTATATTTTCATCTTCTAACATTTGATTATTCATAATTGGCTCTCCATCAAATGCGCCACCCCAACCAAATACCGGAGGCGAACAGTATGCACCTTGTACAAATGCACCACTAAAAATTTCATTTTTTAAGCTTGGCGAGGCTCTCCATAACATTTCCATTTTACCATTTTTTCTTCTTTCAATCCTATCTTGATAATCGATCCGTGCAAAATAAAATGCATCAAATCCAACCTCAGCAGTTAACAGTGATGCTTGGGTTGAAGTATGACCAAATGGGTCAAGATGCCAACCAATTGTAGGAATTACATCAAATTCATCTTTCAAAAATTGTGTTCCAAAAGTTGTTTGATCAATCATTGTAGTAAAATGTAAGCATCCTTCATCATGCTGCGCCCATCCACCATCAACAAATACTAATTGCTTGTTTTTCACTAATTGTTTTACCACTTCTTTTTTACTTGTAGACTGTTCTTCATACCATCTTTGAAAAAAAGCTTGTTCTGCATATGTAAATTTGCGTGTCGGGTCAATATTTAAAGCAGCAACTACACTATCTAAAATATATTGACACCCAGCTTTCTGTATTGTACCATTTGCACCATAATAACATTGATCCACAGTTTTCAACCAACCAACATCCATATGAGAATGAGGTATAATATGTACATTTATTTTCTTACCAGCTTTATTTTCTGCATTATTATTATTATTATTATTACCACGATATTGTTCGTCTAATACATTTCCCATATCAATTTCTCTTTCCTCTTGTGTTATAGATTTAGCAATTGCATATTTGTTAGAGATACTAATACTTATAGATGTTATTGTCAATAATATTAGTACTATTGGTGACTTCATCTTGAACATGTAACGTTGTATATCTCTGTTTATATATATATATATGTAGCTTTGGCTGTTTGTTTGAAATCCTAAAATATATATATTATATTCTCTCCATACATATTTAACTTTGTTGTGTATCCTTTTTGTTGTTTTTTTGTTGTTGATTGTTGTGTTTATGTTTTGGAATAAGGTGTTTTAACATCGGAATAGTATTGTGCTATTGTATTAAATTGTTTTTTTTTGATGCGATTCTATTCTAAAAAAATAATTGGTGATGGATGAGGATTATTTAGATTTAAGATTATCTCTTACTCTCTCTAAATAAAAAAAATGAATTATAATTATAATTAGAATAATAATAAAGAAGTAAGAGCAAGAAGAGATCTAAATAAAAAATAGAAAAAAATGTAAAGATATATATTAAGATATATACACATATATTAAATCATCAAAAAAGAAGGATGGATTTGAACCAACAGCCAACATTGCAATCGCCAACGAATTTGAGAAAAGAATCCGTGGATGATGACCCATTAAGTATGTTTCTAGACAATGATGACGAAGAAGAAGAAGAAGTTGATAACAATAATAATAGTAATAACAATAATAATAATCAGCTACCTGCACCTTCATCGTCGATGCCACCGGTCATACCACCCCGTCCATCTAATTTGTCTGCAGCAAATATAAATTTAAATGCCAAAAAGAATTTCCCACCAACATCAAAGTATAATTTAGGATCACAAAATAATAATTTTGATCCTATTAAACCAAAGCCAAATAGACAACCATCAGCCTCTGATACATCATTTAATTATAATAATGGAATGATTAACAGTCTCAACCCACTAACACAATTTTTGAACATGTGTATTGAGAAACCGGCTACGACACCATTATCATCAGAATCTTTTAAAGATTGTATTAAATTATATCAAAGTGGTTCATATTTAAAATGTATTGAGACGGCAAAAACATTATTGAATCCTTCAGATGTAAGTGCAACACATGTTATCAAATTGCACAGCGAAGAATGGATCAATTTGAACTTTTTGAAACTTTTATCATATGTAAAATTAAATTTAAAAGATGAAGCATTGAAAATAATTGAAACCATTGGTGTGATTGATCAACATTTGTATCGTCGCAATAATGATAATGATGATGATGATAGTGGATCGACTGTACCATTTGCATTACGTATTGAAATTATAAAGTTAACAAATGGTAATAATAAAGAAAATCTTGCTAGTAAAAATAATAATAAGAGTAAAAAGAACATTTTGAATCATTATCAACAAAATGCTGCAGATAGACTACGTGGTATATTGGCATTGTTAGACTCTGGTCGTGTCAGCGTACTAGGTGAAAATGGAATAAGGCAATTAAAAAAATTAGGGGTTAAAGAAAACGATATCTTAAATTTACGTTTAAAATTATATGAAACGATTATCTCCAAATTGTTAAAATGTGAAGAATATGGTGGTGCACATAAATTATTAAATGATGTGTTAGAGACCAGTGAAGACGATGATGATATTAGTAATAATAAGTTTGGATTAAATTGTAAAAATCGTCTTTTGTTTGTTTTAAGTGCTGCACGTGTTTACATGCATATGGGAGATATAACAGCAGCAGAACGTTTATATAATAAAGGCAAAGAAATGGGAAATAATGATAAAATTGCTTCAGATGATGTTGACATAATTCAAGCACGATTGGGATTGAATTGGGGCTTATTGCTTTTTTCTAAAAGTAAATTTGAGGAGGCTATAAAAATATTTTCAGAAGTGATTGATAGATGTCGCAATGAAAATATGAAAAATAATAATGTTAATGGTAAAGAATGGATAGAATTGATGGTTTCCTGTGCAAATAATTTAGCTGTATGCGCATTAATGGGTGGCGATCCAAAACATGCCGTGAAAGTGATCGAATTAACATTGCAACATAGCATGTATCGCAACGTAAATATACAATTGATACGAAATTTGAATATTTTATATTCATTATTGTATAGCCCAAAGACAGCAAATTCAAAGAAGAAAGCAATTATTGATGCTGCAAAAACATTTGGTATTGATTTACCAACAAATGGTGTAACAATATGAGAATAACAACAGACGACAATATTTTTTGGTCGTAAAATTGTATGTGTGTGTGCCTAATAATGCAACAAATACAAAGTTTGTATGCAGAGAAAGAGTGCATTATGATGAAAACATGACGCTTCGTAAAAAATTTTACGAAGTATGTGTATGACCCACCTTTAATAAGATCAGGAGGAATATAAAAAAGACCATAATATTACATAGTACCTAGTTTTACATAATTTTTAATGGTATTTATATGCTATTTCTACATATTTTAAAGCTCTTTCCGTATGATCATGTCTCTGAGGAGCAAAAAATTTTCAATGGCATAATCTTCGAAACTAGATCGATTCACTATCGTGCTATCTATAATTTTATGCCGGAAATCGTCATATAATCGTTTATAGCTTTTGAGTGTTTTTAAACACGAAAATGAAAAAATATGAGTTTTAGAACAACCATGCCCTTCAAAAAAAAATATTAAAAAGTTAAACACAAACATTTCTATGCGCAC
>JACLAD010015403.1_pt1 | contig 15518 bp, 12 predicted proteins | sample 8027901 | NCBI WGS metagenome assembly JACLAD01 (sample SAMN15725071, study PRJNA655200) | protist metagenome | isolation source: fluorescence activated cell sorting (FACS) single amplified genomes of... | place: Spain: Blaines Bay Microbial Observatory, Mediterranean Sea | collected 2016-07-05 | reverse complement strand
CGTGTCATTGACACCCTTCGGCGTGGAGCCCATCGACGTGTTGCAGGCCGAATTCAATGCGTGGAACGGCATCAGCTCCACCGTGGAGCTGTATGGAAATGCGCCCCTGCTCATCACGCGGCTGGAAGGTCCTGAGGTGTTGCTCAAGTGGAGTGGAGACACCCCTGCCGAAATGATCGCCTTCGATGCTGCTGGCGCACGCGTCGGTGCTGTGGACCTCGATGGTCCATGGACCCGATGGGCCTTGCCCGCCACGGGCACGCTGTTCTTACGCATCGTGAATGCGGAAGGCCAACTCCTCACCACCCTCCAATATGCAGGCGACGTCGCGCCCCCCAACACCCAGCGCGGAGACCGGGAATGACCCTGAATGCGCGGGAGCTGAACCAACCCGCCCAAAAAGGGGTAATTTTAATGAAGCTGTTTCCATGATCCGTACCCACCTCCTGCTCCTGACCACGTGTCTGCTGTTGACCAGCGCTTTGCTCCAATCCCAGACTCCCTGCGTGGACGGTTTTGCCGGTATCTACCCGTGTGATCAGGTCGACCTGATGTCCCAGTTGGGTCCCGATGAAGTGGGAGGCGGAGAAATGAACGACATCTGGGGCTGGACCGATCCGCTGGACGGCAAAGAATACGCCCTCTTGGGACGCACCAACGGCACGGCATTCATCGATGTGTCCGACCCGGTCAATCCGGTCTACCTCGGTGACCTGCCCACCCACACCGTGTCGTCCTTCTGGCGAGACATCAAAGTCTTCGACAACCACGCCTTCATCGTCTCCGAAGCGTCCAGCCATGGCATGCAGGTGTTTGACCTGACCCAACTCCGCGATGTGGCCAACCCACCCCAAACTTTTGTTTCCGACGCCCACTATGCCGGATTCGGTGGCGCGCACAACATCGCCATCAACGAGGAAACCGGCCGGGGATATGTCATCGGGGCCAACACCTTCTCGGGTGGCCTGAACATTCTCGACCTCAACAATCCGCTCAACCCGACCCTGATCGGCAGCTTCGCAGAAGACGGATACTCCCACGATGTCCAAGTCGTCAACTACATCGGCCCAGATGCCGAATACGGGGGAAAGGAAATTGCCTTCTGCTTCAACCTGAATGCCGTCACCATCGTGGATGTGACGAATGCGGATGATCCCAACCTCATCAGCTCGCAAGGCTATTCCACTTCCGCCTATACCCACCAGGGATGGCTGACCGAGGACCACAAGTTCCTCCTCGTGGGGGACGAACTCGATGAAGGGTCGGTCAATACCCGCACCTACATTTTCGATGTACAGGACCTCGACAATCCGACGCTCATTGGCACCCACGTCGGCACCACACCGGCCATTGACCACAACCTCTACACCCACGACGGGTACGTCTACCAGTCCAACTACCGCGCAGGACTTCAAATCCTGGATCTGGCCAATGTGGCACAGGGGCAGTTGGAGCAGGCCGCCTATTTCGACGTCTATCCCGCTTCGAATTCCGCCCAGGACAATGGATCGTGGAGCAACTACCCCTACTTCGCGTCGGGCATTGTCATTGTCAGCCACATCGAAGACGGCCTGTTCGTGGTCCAGCCCAATATCGCGCCGCCTTGCCTCGAGGACTGCGGCTGTACCGACGAAACGGCCTGCAACTACGATGCCGCTGCCATCAACGATGACGGCACCTGTGACTTCAGCTGCTACGGTTGTACCGACCAGAACGCCTGCAACTACGACCCTGGCGCCACCATCGACGACGGCTCTTGCGAAGCCCCCAATCCGCAGTTTGGCTGCGAATGCTCCATCTCAGGCAGCTTCGTGGCGACCTTGGAAGGCTCAGAAACCAGCGCACCCAGCGAAGTGGATGGCATTGCCAATCCCGCTGCATCCACCATCGATCTCTCCGTCAACTTCACCGGATCAGGTGGCAGTTGGGTAGGCGACATGGTCATGACGGTCACGGATGGCTCTGGCAACTGCATCGCATTCGGCGGATACAACGACACGCCCCCAGGCTGCCCATCGCTGGGCTACTACCAGACGATATGGCCCTCCAACTGGGCCACTGCTGGCGACGGCGTCTACACTGCCACAGTGAACTTGTCTGACGAGGGCCTGGACGGAAGCGGCACATGGAGTGTGGCCGTGTTCAATGGGTGGAACAACGCCAGTGCGGTCACCTACGATGTGTCGTGGACCCTCAGCGATGTCTGTGCCGACTTGAGCGAGCCCGACATTTCGGGTTGCACCGATCCGGAAGCGACCAACTACAATCCCGCAGCCACGTTGGACGATGGATCGTGCCAGTTTCCGGCCCCCTGTCCCGGCGACTTTGATGGCAATGGCGTCATCGCGGTCAACGACGTTCTGGTCGCACTGGGCGACTTCGGATGCGCCGGCGTCTGCACGGCCGACTTGGATGGCGACGGGGTGGTCGGGGTCACTGACATCCTGAACATGCTGGCCCAGTTCGGACAGCCATGTGACTGAGCCTCTTGTAGACCGGGCAGCTTACAGAATGCCCAGAACCAGCACGACCAGCAGGACAATCCCCACGTACAGCGCGATGGGGGCCAAGGGCGCAAAAGAAAGGATGCGGCCTGCCTTGGACAACCGGTAGCGCGGGTACAAATCTGGGTGTTCCAAGGATGCGCGATAGGCTTTTCGGGAGAGGATAAACCCGGCGATGGACGCAATCAAACCGGCCACGATGGGCACTCCGCTCAGGGGCATCTGCAGGTAACCCACCGCCGCCTCACCGATCAGGCCGAACAGCCACCCCAAGGACAGGACGAACCCTGGTACTGAAGCAGGATGCCGCCCCTCAATGGGTTCGGGCAATACCTCCGTGACCCGCAAGGCACTGGGTGCGACGACAGGGCCCACCAAGGTGCACGCCTGCCGCGGCGTCAATCTGGCTGGCGGCTGCCGTTTGTGCTGCGGTTGAGGCTGTGTTGCGGAGGTTTCGACAAGAGCGATCAGCGCCTTCGAGGCTTCGAGGCTTGTCTTCATGGCATTTGGCTTGCCCAGTCCCACTGTGAAGTCGGCTTCCGACACATGGACACTGGCACTCAACTCTCCGTCTCGGGGAGCCAGGCTGGACTGCACTTCGCGTGGTTGTTGCCGGGGTGCATCGTGGCGCGCCTGGACATGCCAGCCGTGCCGGTAGCGACGCGACTCGATGAAGGATTCGCCCAGCCGCTTTTCCTGGGCACAGCCCGTCCACATCACAACGGACAAAAGAAGCAACCACCGAAAGTTCATGGAACCAAGCTAGCCGAATTCAGCGGATCAATTGGACCACTCCGGTCCTGACATCTCGGACATTGCACTTTCCCTGGGCTTCCAACCGCCAAGCGATGGAGACGTCGATGTCGCAGATGGCCTTCAAATCCTGGGCGCCTTCGCCAACGTCTGCAACTGAATCACATCGACGGGCCGAGAAAGACGGCGTTGTCGAAGAAGCGGTGGCCGGACTTCCAGAAGGCCCGGAAGAGCGGGTTGTCGACGAGATAGACGACGCTGCCCCGGCCCATGGAATGGACGCCCGCGACCAGCGACCCCGTTTGGGCGGGAATGACCATCTCACCGGCATGGCCGCTGAACGGCCGGCCCTGTTCGCCGGGCGGCAGCACGGCCACGTTGCCCTCCTCGAGGGCGGCATAACGGCGGCCTGAGGTGCGCAAGGTCATGTATTCGCTGCCATAGCCGTCGGCCAACGGGTGACTCTCGTCCACGGCCGCGCGGAAGATGGCGCCCGGCAGGTCATAGCGAAGGCCATCGCGCGCCAAATCGGTGAACGGAATCGGGTCGAGTCCCTGAGCGGCCCGGTCATGGGCGTTGCGCTCATCGGCCGCCTCCTGGACGGCGTCTTCGGCCGCCTCGATGGCGGCCCGTTCTCCCTCCGCGTAGCGTTGGAGGCCCCAGCCGTCCTGACCGACAAAGGCACTGCAGGCACCGCCGACGGCCACAAGCTGGCCGCCACCGCGCACCCAAGTGGCGAGTTCGGACCGTTCGTCCTCGTCCATTCGGTACCAGCCGCTCGGCAAAACGACCACGTCGAGGTTGTCGAGGTCGAGGTCCTCTAGCGCCCCCATCCGATTCAGCGGATAGCCCAACTTCGTCTCGAAATGATGCCAGATCTCTCCGGCGCTCAAGGAACTCACTCCGGGCCCAACGATTGTGGCAACCCGCGGCGCCTGAATGGCGTCGTAATGGCTGCTGCCGAAATCGTAGCCGCTCGTCACCCGGCCCGAGCTCACGGCTTGCACCGCTGCGCCCGCAGCTTGGGTGGCCCGCTCCAAGGCGCCCGTCATGTCGGCCACCCCTTCGTTGTTGCGGCGGGTGATCACGAAATCTCCGGCCGCAAACACGAGGCCATCGACCGTGAACCCGGTGTCGGCACGGCGCACGGTCACCCCATCTTGGAGCAAGGATGCCAAGCCGCGCGCGGCATTGGCCCCGCTGCCCGGCAGCACCCAGGCGTAAGGCTGTGCCCGGTCGTCAGGGAGCCGCGACACCGTGGCGACACCCCATTCGCCGTCGGTCTCCAGCGGCGACGTCAAGGCATAGGCCTCGAGGCCCATGGCATGTGGCAGGGCCCACGCGGTGATGTCGTAGGTCATGCTGTCCGACAGCACGGGGTCCGGATCCATCAGCACCTGCAGGATACCGCTGTGCGGCTGCCGGGCATCGATGAGCAGGTCGCCGGCCCGCACGGTGCGCTTGGTGATCCGTCCTGTGGCGTAATCGAGGCAGCGCACCCCCGAGGCGGCCGAAGCGGCGCCGTATTCGATGCCGTTCGCGTCAAGGAGGCGCAACAGCTCGGTGAACTTGGCGTCGTCTTGGCCCGCCGGGAAGACATAGCCGACGTAATCTCCGAACGGTTCCTCGATGTTGCGGCGATGGTAGTCCGCAAACTCGCGCACGAGCTGATCGGCTTTGGCCACACTTTCCTCGACCGTACTCAGGCCCGACTCGTGGTGGTTCTGGATGCGGTAGGACAAGGTCAAAACGTCACCGAGGCGCGTCGTCGCCGCCCGGCCCGCCCGGCCGCTGCCGCCTTGCTCGTAGGTCATGCCGATGGCGCCGTTGTACAGCGGCCAGGTGTCGCCATAGGCAGGGTAGAACAGATCGAACACCTCGCGGGTGAAGTACAAGGCACCGCGGGCATCAAACCACCGGGCGTTGTTGGCCCCGATGTGCTCCTGGCATTTGCGCTGCCATGGGCTGATGATCTTGTGGAACGGTTCTGCAGCGGGTGCGAAGTAGTAAGGTGAATTGATCCCCTGTTCGTGGAAGTCGACGTGGACCTGTGGCATCCAGTTGCGGTACGCCGTCACCCGGCCCTGGGTCTCCACTTGCGTTTGCCATGCCCAGTCGCGGTTCATGTCGAACATGAAGTGGTTGCTTCGCCCGCCTGGCCATGGCTCATCGTGTTCTACCGTGCTCAGATCTGCATTGGGAATCAAACCGGACGTGCGGTCCTGGAAGGCCACATAGCGGTCGCGTCCATCGGGGTTCACGCAGGGGTCAATGAGGACCACCGCCCGATCGAGCCATGTGGTCACATCGCGTCCGCCGGCATCGGTCCCGGACACCAACGCGTGCATCGTACGCAACGCCGCCTCGGTGCAAACCGCCTCGTTGCCGTGAACATTGTAGCTGAGGTAGACGAAGACCACCCCAGGGTCATCCCCTGCCAGTCCTGTTCCTTCGGTGCGCGCCAGGTTGGCTGCCCGCAGCGCCTCCAAATTGGCATGGTTGTCCGGCGAAGTCACCACGAGCAACCCCAGATCCCGGTATTCCGAGGTCCGTCCGTATGGCGTCCACACCGCCCGGTCCGACCCCTCAGCCAGCAGTTGGGCGTAATCGACCACCTTGTGGTGGCGGGTGAAACGGTCGCCCAGCTCGTATCCGAGAAACTCTGCGGGAGTGGGCACTTGGGCCGTGGCCACGGCGATGGCGGCGACCAGAAGGGCCGCTGCGGACAGGATGGATTTCATGATGCGATCAGTTTCAGAGACAGGCAGTCCCGAACACCCCCAAGATAGCGAGCATGTCTGCTGCGGTCACGAGTCCGTCCCCGTTGATGTCGGCAACGCAATCCGACAAACAGCCGAAATTTCCAAGGAGGTACAACACATCGCTCACTGCCACCACACCATCCCCATCGAAGTCGGCGGGGCAGACGTCTTCATCCACAACACCTTCGCAAGTGTCGCAATCTTCGAAAACGTCGCCGACGGTGAGGGGATCTCCATCGTCGCAAGGGTCGCCCACGAAGATGCAAGAGCCGTCGTTCATGTTGGCGGTAGGGTCGTAGTTGCAGGCTGAACTGGAGGTGCACCCCTCCACAGGGATGGGCGTGCCGACGCACCCGAAGTCCACATCGCTGCAGTCGGTCAATGCGTCATTGAAAGTGTTCGCGTCCCCGTCCTCGCAAGGGTCACCCTCGAAGACGCAACTGCCATCATTCTGCGTGGCGGCCGGGTTGAAGTTGCAGGCAGAGCCCGCAGTACAGCCGGGAACGACCACAGGCTGACCTTGACAACCGTAGCCCGGGGCATCACAATCCGTGTAGTAGTCGTTCATGGTGGCGGGATTCCCATCGTTGCAAGGGTCCCCTTCGAAGACACAACTGCCATCGCTAACCGTGGCCTCCAGGTCATAATTGCAGGCCAATCCCGATAGGCAACCCGGGACGTCCGTGGGCGGCTCCCAAAACCAGGCATCGTACACCCACTCAGGATGGTCGATGTAGGGATTGCGGTTGCCTTGCGCCACCTCCGTGCGGTTGTTGCGGACCACCTCTTCCGGGCTCACCGGATCATCGAGGTGCCATTGGTACAAGATGTCGGGATCGCCGACATCCGCCAATACCCCCGCCTGCGTCGGGTACATGGTGTAGAAGTAAAAGACGCTCCGGGCCACATCGCCCTTGACCGACTCTCGGGGCTCCCAAGAACCGCTCGACCCTTCACTGAAATTGGCCGCGTTGGACGGTATCGAACCGGTGCTGAAATAACTTCCTGAGGTTGTCACGCCGTACCACTGTGCGCTGCCGTCCGGTACTTCCGCATAGGGCTTGTTGCTCCGGGCGGAATTGGCCGATCCATGGCACGGGCGAATGGACCAGATGTCCGACTTCATCGGCGAAGCAGACTCGTAAAAGGATTGGGGAACGAGGTGTTCCGCATTGATGGGATTGGGGTAGGTCACAAACCCGCTGCCCTGTTGGAACCCCGTGTAGATGCACTCGATTTCTCCGCCATCCGCGTCCACATACCCGTACATCTGGATGCGCGCCTGGTTGTACCCCAAGTCGTCGAAATACCCGTCGTACCAGTTCGCCTTGATCCACGTCCGAAGCGGCGAAAGGGTCAATCCACCGGCATCGTCGGGCTGGGCCACTGCCGTGGGAATGAAGGCCAAAGCCAGCCCCAGGACGAGAAAAAAAGAACGCATTGGATGCATCTAATGAAGCTACGACATCACGGCCTCCAACGCGCATCGCCGACGAAAGCGGTGTCATTGAGCGCTGCCAGAAAGGCCAACAAATCTGCCCTTTGGACGTCGGTCAAGGAGAAAGGCGTCAGCAAGGTGTCCTGGTGCGCATGTCCAGCTCCTCCCGTGGCGTAGTGATCGATCACATCGCCGAGGCTGTCGAACCGGCCGTCGTGCATGTAAGGTGCAGTGAACCCGATGTTGCGCAACGTCGGAATCTTGAAGGCCCCACTGTCTGCAGGCTCGCCCGTCAGCCGCCAGCGTCCCGGATCGATGGAGACCGCGTCCAATCCATTGTTGGCGAACCCATGGCTGGTGAACATGGGGGGCGTGTGGCAACGGGCACAGTCCAGCCCACCTTCACCGAACAGGTCCGCCCCGCGCAGGACCGCCTCGGGCGCGGTGGCCAGGCCACGCTGCCAATGATCCCACAGGGCGTTGCCGCTGAGTAGGCTGCGCTGAAACGTGGCCAGAGCGCGGGTCATGACGAATGGATCGAGTCCACGGCCATACGCGGCTTGGGCTTGCACGTCGTAGTCCGCCGCCAATTCCTCACAGGCGGTCACAATGTTGTGCGCCATCTCGGACGGCTCCTGGAGGGGCACCAACACTTGCATCTCCAAGGTTGGCACGCCCCCTTCCGACATGAAATGCGGTTGGTAAGCCGCATTGGTGAGGGTGGCCGCATTGCGCGCTCCCATGGCACCGAAAGCGCCAGGTGTCACGGGCTCAGGCGCACTAAACGCTCTCTCTGGCAAGTGGCATGTGGCGCAACTCACCTCGCCGTCTGCCGAAAGTCTGGGGTCAAAAAACAGCGCCCGCCCCAGGGCCCAACGGAGGTCATCTGGCGCATTGTCCTCCGGAAAATCGGGAGTTGACCAACCTTCGGGGACCTGCAAGAAATCCGCGAATTCAGGGACAGGCGGACTTGGGGGCGTTTTCAAACACCCTACCAAGGCCACCACGCAGCCAATCATGGCTACCCATGTCCTCATGTCCCTGACCTTCATTGGCACAAATATGGAACCTGCTGAGGGGATGGAAAGTTGCGCTCAGGGCGCGCCGTGGAACGTCACGGAGTAATCCAGCACAGTCCAGGTGTCATTGCCATAGCCCGAATAGCGTGGCGAGAGGAACCACTTATCGCCGTGGGGCGCCAAAATGCTGGACGCATGCGGAAACAGCTCCTCAAACACGTAGATGTTTTGGAACCACCCGTCATCCTGAAGCTCGCCCAAGCGGTTGTTTTCTGGATTCAGGACGGTGCTCTCATTGAATTCCATGTACCACAAATAGCTGTCGGTATCGGGATGATAGCTGATCTGCCCCGTAACAAAAGGCGTCGGGCCGAAGAAGCGGATGTGGTTGAATTCGACCGGAATGTTCGTGATCACCCATTGCTGATCGACCCAAGCGGTGTCCAACACCTCCTCTCCTTGTTCATTTTCCCGCAATTGGATGTCCATCGCGGCCAAGGTGTAAGTCACGCTGTCGAGTGGCACCAAGCCTTGCATGGCCCGATCACAGTGGATCTCCCAAGCAGACACATGAACGCTTTCCACCGGCATTTCCCAAGCCGTGAGGAACCTCGTCAAGTCCGCTGCAGAAATGAGGCCGTCCTGATTGTAGTCGGGGCTCCAACCCGATTGGGCGGAAGCCGCCGGTCCGAAGAACAGCAAGAAGGATGCCGCGACGGCCAGTCGGGAAAGGCTGAGAGATGACAAACTTCAGGGGTTTGGTCTCCTTAATTTAGTCATTCATCGATCATAATCCAATTTTCATAGACCTCTATCGCCAAGCTGACGGAGCCAGCAAGACCCACATCGCCAACACGATGACGAGGGTCAAGACATTGAAAACGATGCCCACCCGGGCCATGTCGGCCATCCGGAACCGGCCCGATGAAAACACGATGGCATTGGGCGGCGTGGCCATCGGCAGCATGAATGCCCCACTCGAGGCGAGGGCCACTGGCGCAGCGAAGAACAATGGATGAAGCCCCATGCCCGCCGCGAGCGCGCCGGCAACCGGGGTCAAAAGCAGGGTCAAAGCCAGGTTGCTCATGAGTTCCGTGGCAAACAGACCGAGGGCCGTGACCGCCGCAAGCATGGCCCATTGCGACCAATCCAACCCCGCGGCTCCATCGGCCAGGACAGCGGCCCAACCCGCGGTCTCGAACCCTTTGGCCAAGGCCAATCCGCCCCCAAACAGTAGCAAGATGTCCCACGGCAACCGCTTCAAGTCTTGCGCCTCCAGCAAGGGTGAACCCGGACCTTGGTGGCCCCGCGATGCAGGGACCGCGAAACAGGTCACGGCCGCCACGACTGCAACGGAAGTGTCATTGAGGGCCATCCCCAGCGGATCGAGCAGCAGATTCAAGGGCCTTCGGAACATCCACAAGCCAGCCGTCCCCAGGAAGAGCAGGAGCACGCGTTTCTCGGCCACTCCCATGGCCCCGAGCTTCGTCAATTCATCGCGCACCACATCCGCGATGGCCGCGCGGTCGGACGCCCGGGGCAAGCGGTGCATGCGAACGAGGCCGAAGTAGACTGCGGTCAACACGATGGCAGAGATCGGCAGCCCCACCGCCATCCACTCTGCAAATCCGATGTCCACACCGAAACGCTCTGAAGCAACCCCAGCCAGGGCCGCATTGGGAGGGGTGCCCACGAGGGTCGCCATGCCGCCCGTGTTGGCTGCGTACGCCACACCCAGCACCAGCGCACTGCCCCACGGCACAGGCTCCCTGCCCTCTTCCAACAAAGCGAGCACCGCCATCACCATGGGCAGCATCATCAACGTGGTCGCCGTATTGGAAATCCACATGCTCAAGAGCGCAGTGGCCAGCATGAACCCCAGCAACGTCCGACGGGGACCGCCTCCGATGCGCCGCAGCAGGTGCAAGGCAAAGCGGCGGTGCAAACCATGCCGCTCCAAGGCCAGTGCCAAGACGAATCCGCCGAGAAAGAACCAAATGAACTTGGACCCGAATGGCGCCGCCACCTCACTCACTCCCATCACACCGCACAAGGGAAACAAGGCAATCGGCAACAGGCTCGTCGGGCCAATGGGAACGGCACCGCCAATCCACCACCACAACATCCACCAACCCGTTCCCGCCAAAGCGGCTTGGTTCACATCGCCCCCAGATGGCAAGAGACCCAAACAGGCCACAAACCCCACGGGCCCGCCCCACAGGGCCACTGCGCGCCGGGCCGTCATGGCTTCAACGCGATGTAGACCGGCAAATGGTCGCTCATGTAGTATCCCTCGAGAATGCGCTCCTCCAAGCAATACCAGAGCACATCCCCCCCGTCGACGAAAATGTGGTCGATTCGCGGTGCTCCCCGCAAGCCCGAGGTGGGAAATCCGGTGTAGGTTCCTTGACCCGACCTGCACCGCTTGTCTGCAGCGGTGTAGGCATCCTCCATGCGACCGGAGGTCAAAACGCCAAACGGGACGGACTGGGGCGCGACATTGAAATCTCCGAGCAACAGGTTGACTTCCGCCTGACTCTCACTGAATCTGGCCGACAGCATTTGTGCCGCAGTTTGTTGCGCCTCTTTGCCGATGTGGCTGAAATGGGTGTTGATCACACGGAAGACTTGCTCGGTCTGACGGTCATGAAGCAAAACGACTGTGGCAATGCGCGGCAACTCCGCGTCCCATCCGATGGAACCGGGCACCTGCGGGGTCTCGCTGAGCCACAGGGTTTCGGCGTGAAGCAGGTCAAAGCGGTCCCGCCGCCAGAACAGCGGACAATGTTCGCCTCTGCGCGCGCCGTCGTCCCTTCCCACCCCATAGTGGTCGTGTTCGGGCAAGGAGGCCACCAGGAAGTCCTGTTGGTGGGCCAAGGCTTCTTGGAACCCGAGGATGTCGAAATACGATACGGACCCGACGACTGTCTCCTTGCGCACATCCCAGACCACCGGGTCATCGGGGTTGTCGTAGCGGATATTGAATGTCACCACCGCCACTTCATCTGGGTGCTGGGCGCACATGTCAAGCGGCCGGGCAGCCACCCAGACAAACAACAGACACAGCGCGGAAAAACGACACGACATGGCAGCCAATTTAGCATGCGCCACCACCGTATTTTCGCGCCATTCACCGGCGTTTCGCCACAGAGTTCCCCACGTTGCCACGCAAACCCAGACTCTTTCACAAAGGCCAGATGCTCGAGCTCGACATCCTCGACGTCGCCTTTGGCGGAAAAGGCATCGCCAAGGTCCCGACCGAGGACGGCGACTTCACCGTCTTTGTGCCCAATGCCATTGCCGGTCAGCGCGTTCGCGCAAGGGTGTCGCAGTGCAAGCGCCGGCACGCCGAAGCCCGGATCACCGCCGTGCTGAAACGCGCGCCGGAAGAGGTGACGGTGCCCCACCAGGCCATCCCCGGTGCACCGTACATCACGCTGCCGCTCGCGGCGCAACGGGCGCACAAGGAACGCACCACCCTCGACGTGTATCGCCGGATCGGTGAAGTGCCTGACCTCGAGGCCCGCTATGAAGGCTGGGTGGATTCCCCGGAGGGATTCCACTACCGCAACAAGATGGAATACAGCTTCTCGGCCATCGGCCGGGAGCCGGGAGACGACCCGGATGCGGAGTTTGCAGACGGCTTCTTTTTGGGCTTCAAGGCCCGTGGCACTTGGTGGGCGGTCGAAAACCTCGAGCGGGACAGTGGCTTGTTCGATCCCGTTTTGGAGGATCTCTTGCCCACCATCCGCCAAGCCTGCTCGGACTCGGGACTCCCGCCTTGGCACGCCCCGAAGCGAGAAGGCTTTTTCCGCTTCCTCGCGGTGCGCCGCAGCCTGTCGCAGGACCAGCTCCTCGTCAACTTGGTGACCACGTCCGATGGACTGGACCAATTCGATGCCGCCGCCTTCCACGGCATGCTCGAGCAGCACCTCGGGGACCGTCTGGCCGGATTCGTCCACACGCTCAATGACGACAAAGGCGAACGGGTCGAGGCCCGGGACGGCAGAACCCACTTCGTGTCGGGGCAGGACCACGTGGTCGAACACCTGCACGGGCTCGCCTTCGAGATTCGGATGCGAAGCTTCTTCCAAACCAACCCGCGCTGCGCAGAGCGGTTGTATGCCCAAGTCATGGCCTACGCCTATGCGGACCCCCTGCCTGAAGTCGAGGCGCCGGACCCCGTCACCATGGACCTTTTTTGCGGCACTGGCACCATCGCCCAATTGCTCGCCCGGCACGGCGGGACCGGCACGCGGGTCGTGGGGGTCGACATCATCGAGGAGGCCATTGACGATGCGCGCCGGAGTGCCGAGCGCAACGGCGTCTCCGGGCTTCAATTCCGCGCGGCCGATGTGGGGCGGTTCCTGTTGGACCACCCGGAATACGGTGGGCGAATCGGCACCATTGTTTTGGATCCCCCGCGCAGCGGAATCAGTCCCAAGTCGCTGCGCAAGGTGATTCGACTCCGCGCCAAGCGCCTCGTCTACGTCAGCTGCAACCCGGCCACACAGGCCCGCGACCTGGTCACGCTTCGCGAAGCCGGATACGCCCTCCAAGCTTTCAAACTGGTGGACCAATTCCCCCACACTGCTCACGTCGAGGCAGTATCCCTGTTGGAATTCGATGCCAACCTGCTCTCTTCTCCGGACGGAATGGGCGACATTGCAACCTCATGAACGCGCAGTCTACCCCATCCGGAGAAGCCGTCATCCTCGATGCCCAGCGCATCGAACGCTGCATCCAACGCATCGCCCGGCAAATCCTTGAAGACCACCACGCCGCACCGCGGATCGCCATCACAGCCATCGACGGTCAGGGCACGGTCATGGCACGCCGATTGGTGGATGCCCTCGAGGGCATCAGCGAAGTGCCTGTGCTCGGTTTTACCGTCACCATGGACAAGGATGCGCCCTTGGACCACCCCATCACGTTGACAGACCGCCACGGCAACGATTTTGACCGCGCCATCCTTCAAGGCGCCACCATCATCGTCGTGGACGACGTGCTCAACAGTGGGCGGACGCTGCTCCATGCAGTAGACACCCTTTTGCAAACCCGCCCGCGCGGCATCGCAGCTTGTGTCCTCGTCGACCGAATCCACCGCCGATTCCCGGTTCGGGCGGATTACGTGGGGATGAGCCTGTCCACCAACCTCAAGGCGCACATCGATGTCCGCCTCAGCGGTCCTGGTCCGGACGAGGCGGTCTTGATGGACTGAACCAGGCGCGCCGCTCCACCAAATTCCGGACGGACTTCATGCGGTCCCGGTCGAAGTGCCGGGCATCCACCGTGATGTGGGATTGACTGTAGAAGGGCTCCCGCTCGGCCAGATGCTGGGCCACAAAGGCCGGCAACGCCTCTGCAGACACGCCGGCGATCAAGGGGCGTTGGTCCGCCTTGCCCTCCAAGCGCATGACCAGCGCATCCGCGGGCATCTGGAGGTACACCACCGTTCCTTGAGACCGCATGAACTCCATGTTGTCTGCATGGCACGGTGTCCCGCCACCGGTGGAGATCAACACCTGCTGGTGGTCCTGAACCAAGTCGTGGAGCACATCGCGTTCCATGGTCCGGAAGGCGGGCTCTCCTTGCTCCTCAAACAGGTGGGTGATGCTGCACCCATGCCGTTGGCTCAGGACAGCATCGGTGTCGAAGAAAGGCAGCCCCATGAGTTTGGCCAGACGAGCGCCACTGGTGCTCTTGCCCACCCCCATGTACCCGACCATGAAGACCCGTTTCTCCTCCATGGGACAAAAGTAAGCGCACCTCAACCGACAGAACGTCAACCCATTCCCGGCCTGCGCGCCCAAAACGTGGCCCTTGTGCCATTGAGCGGATGGTCAACAAGGATGTCAAAGGACCTCGACCTCAAACATGGAACGCCCTTCTAGGCGGCCTTCGAGGCGGTCACCCGACTGCACGGGGCCGACCCCGGCGGGCGTTCCGGTGAAGAGCAAGTCGCCCGTCTTCCAGGTGCTGTAGCGGGAGACGTGGGCGATCAACGCATCCACGGGAAAGAGCATGTCGGCCGTGTGGCCGGACTGCACCTCCTCTCCGTTCCGCAACAAGGAAAATCGAAGGTCTTGGATGTTCCCCCCGAGGTCGTCCAAGGGCACGAATTCTCGGGACACCACCGCGGAGCCATCAAACGCCTTGGCCTTCTCCCAAGGCTTTCCGGCAGCCTTGAGCATCGACTGGACATCCCGTGCCGTGAAATCGATGCCCAGCCCGACTGTGGTGTAGCAGCGGCCCGCATGGTCTGCAGAAATCCACTTGGCCGCCCGGTCCATTCGCACGACCAGCTCGACCTCGAAATGGCAATCCTCGGTCCATTCGGGAATGGCGAAGGGATGGTCCTTGTGCAGGATGGCACTTTCCGGCTTGAAGAAGAACAGCGGTTCGGTCGGGACGGCATTGCCCAGCTCCGTGGCGTGGTCGGCATAGTTGCGGCCGATGCAGGCGATTTTCATGGGGACCAAGGTCGGGTTCGAATCAATCGAACAACAGCCGGACTTCCACACGCCGGTCGAAGGCCCCACCCCACTCCGGGCGCTGCTCCCCAAAATGGGCTGCTGTGACCCGATCGGGAGAGACGCCGTGTTCGAGCAGATACCAGCGCACCACCTGCGCCCTGCGCCGACTCAACGCCATGTTGGCCCGGTCTCCCCCAGTCGCATCGCTGTGGCCCGTCACCAACACACGCAACCCGGGGTAGGCCGCCATCCACTCGATGAGCGTATTCAACCCGTACTCCGCACTCAGGCTGAGTCCCGCGCCCCCTGTGGGAAAGGCCAAGGTGAAGGTCTCCGGCAACCCCTCAGGCAACGAAGCGCTCCCCCCGGGCATTCGAGACGAAACCCAACCACCATCCACACCGCGTGAAGGGAACGACCCGCCATCCGGCACCCCGCCGGACGCCACGCTCGGCCGACCGCGCTCGAGGGCATCCACCCGATCAATCAAGGAGCGAATGGCCTCGGTCAACTCGGCCAAGGCCGGGTCTCCGGTGGGGTTGGTGCCCCCTGCAGGTCCACCCAGC
>JACLAD010000047.1_pt1 | contig 15519 bp, 9 predicted proteins | sample 8027901 | NCBI WGS metagenome assembly JACLAD01 (sample SAMN15725071, study PRJNA655200) | protist metagenome | isolation source: fluorescence activated cell sorting (FACS) single amplified genomes of... | place: Spain: Blaines Bay Microbial Observatory, Mediterranean Sea | collected 2016-07-05 | reverse complement strand
TTCTTTTTGTTTGTTTTTTGAAAATTTTTCTTGTGTACTAGGTTACCTGCGGTACGGCCTCCCAAATATGTTGGCCTACGGGCATACCGTGCCATTTGTATTGCACCACGTCATCGCCGTCTCTGTCTTTATAAATCTTGCGCTATCAATTTTGAAAAATACATACAAGAACATAAAAATCACACAAAACAAAAAGCAATTCTTTCAAATTTACTGTCGTAATACTTTCTAAATGTCAATAGATGTTGAATTTTGTATTGTTTAGATTTTAGGATGTACCTCGGTGTTGGGAAGAGCTTCGCAGTACATAGGAAAATGCTGGACAGTAGCCATGTAGGATTGGTAGTTAGGATGCCAGGAGCGTGAAAACCAAGACATCTGGTGTAACTCCAGCGCGGGAGGAGGGTGGCCTGTCTTGGCGCGAACTTGGGGTTCATCCTTCAGCAACGCAAGCCAATCAACCATACGTTTTTCGATACTTGCGTTATGAATTATCACAGCATCGGGAGTCGCCCATGGGATGTGATTAGGCCATTTCCAAATCATAGGATCAATCACTGAAATGCGTCCGATCATAGGTAGATTCTTATTCTTCTCAATATTGTCAGCGTGATTCCAGAACTTGATAAGATGATAAGCACTCGCGAGAATAATAGGGTAAGACACCGAATGAGCCACGACTCGCACATCCCAGTCAGGCTTGTTGGCAAACCAAAAACGGTATTCCTCATTGAAGAGGTCGGCAATCGTCTTGTTATAGAAATAGGGATGCTTGTAGTATCCTTTCTTATGGTCGGTCTGGATCCAATAGCGCATATTACGCGCGGTAGGAAGAGAAATGTCAGTCATTTTCGCTTCTGCAAAGGCAGCATGAGGTTCGGCACCAAACATGTCCCAATAGAACGTACCTATCAAAATCATCAAAAACATAACACAAAAACGCTAAGAAACGAAGAAATTTAAAGAAAACGCAAGCAAAAAACTTTTTCAACATGGGAAACTGTATTTCTTAGATTATGTCTTAAAAAATCAAAAATGAGAAGGTACCGACACGCCAGCCATTAGCCATCCAAGGACGGTGGAGCAATTCGCCATTCTTAATAAGAACCAAACGACCTCTCAATTCTTGATCTTTGGGGGGCTGAAGGGGGACGAAACCATGAAGGAAAATCAACGCACGTTTGGTATCCTAATTTCATTCGTACACAAAACACATTCAAAAAACCAAAAAATTTCACGAATTTGATACATTTTTGTATGTTTTCTAATGATTTTCATGAGTTTTTGGTGAGTTTGTATAAAAATTGAGTACCGCTCCCTCTTCGACATGGGACATATCAATCGTTTCAAGAGCATCGGTCTTTCCGGTAGCTTCGATACTGTTGACTTCGTAGAACCAGCAAATACCTTGCAAACATTCAAAATACAAGACAAAACATAAAAAAACGTAGAAAATCAAGAAAAAAACTTTTTTCGCTGCTGTAAATCGCGATTTCGATTTTTGTGTTTTCGACATTTTCGGTGGCATGCATAGAATTCACTTCATAAAATAAGCAGATAGTCTAGTCACAATTTAGAGCATCGAAAAAAGTTTTGTGCTTGATTTTTTATTCGATTCGTTCACAAAACCATTTAAAATCATACCATTTTAATGTTGTTTATATGATTTTGTTAAATTGCATTTTTGTTGTACCCCAATCAAGTTTGGTAGGGCGCATGTAGCGATCATTACATCCACACCTTTCTGGGCAAATATCTTCCACTAATAACAAAAATTGAAAAACATATTAAAAGCCAACAAAAATAAACAAATTGCAATAGAAACACCGTCAAAGCAATCCATTTTCGTTTAATTTTGTAAGAATTCATTACCAAGATCCTCAGTGAGTGAAGTTTCCAATGTCATAGGACGGGAATTATCGATTTCAGGTGCCATGCCCTCCTATCAACAAAAAAACAACATGTCATAGAAAGAATATAGAAAAAAACATCAAAACAATAAAGAAACCAATGGTTTGAATGTAAAAATCAATGGTTTGAATGCTTTTTTGTTGTATCTGAATATTTCAAAGGAATTCCGAATTTGTATTGATTTTATTAAATTACGTTTTCAAAACCATGATGAGCATTGCCCCTATCCAGAATGTCTTTCATCTTCTTTTTGGCCTTGGCCACTGCTTCATCACTTTTCTTGGCACCACCCACAACCTAAAAATAGAAAAATTCCCAAAAAAAAAAATCAACAGCAAAAGTAGAACGAGAAAAGTTTTTTGGCGCAATTGTTTTACGATTTGTATGTAAAAACATTTAAAAATGATGCATTTGATAATTTAAGATAATTAATATTCAAAATCTAACGTTTAGGGTTAAAATTCTCAAAACGCTGAATCGCTGTCCCAAAACTTTTTTTGGCGTAATTTTTATACGATTTGTTCATAAAAACATTTAAAATCGCTTCATTTTAAAGTTTTTTTAATGTTTTAGGAAAAATACCTGATTTACTGTAGCAAGAAATTCCTTATCTTCCTCCTCATACATGGGGGGCTCCCAATGCTGTTCTTTAACCTGTGTTTTACGATTTGTATGTAAAACCATTGAAAATGAAGCGATTTTAAATGTTTTTATACACAAGTAGAATAAAAAATCAAGCGAAAAACTTTTTTCGTTTCTCTAAATCGCGATTGCGACTTTTTGAATTTTTGGCTTCTATAATGAAAAACATTGTTTTTCGATTTTGTTTACAAAAATACTACAATGAAGCGCTGGTGATTGTTTCGACTAACAAACTTGCAAATATTATCTGTTTTTGACGAAATATATTGTGATTTGAAAAATTGGGCAAGGTGGTTACCTGGATGCGAGGCCGAGGTTGAGCTTTGCTGATAATATGAGGTGCGGCATGTTCCTACATCATTTAAAAAAATTTTACACAAAATGATGCATCAACATAGTGAAAGTATGTAAGTAGTTTAACATATCAACGTTTTGTAAAATTCAAATACGTTCGGGTAATAGGCCAAGCGGAAATCGTGAGGGTGCTCGATGATGACTGGAGGTGGCTCATCGGTCTTAGCTTCTTCTTCCTTCTTTTCACCTTCAACATTAAAAAACATTAAATTGATAAGATTTTGAATTGTTTCTATTACGAATCGGTGGAAAATTTCATGTTTTCGCAATTTATTTTAACTTTACAGCTTATTTTGATTTCTTGTATTTTTTGTTTTTACCAGCTTCCCCCTCTTCTGGCTTGTGCTCGGCCGCTTCAGCTTCCTCCTTCTCGCGTCTGGCAACGACATCATCATCTGAACAAAAATACAAAATCAAAAAAATTATAAATACAAAAATCTCAAAATGCGATTTGGAATGTCAAAAACAGTTTTTAACTTTTTTGACGTAATTTTACATTGTTTTGTCAATAAAAAAATGCAAAAAGACATCATTTGTATACTACTTCTTTTTACAATGTGTTTTTGTTGGTTTTAAAGAAACAAAAATACAAAATCAAAAAAATACAAAAAGCTCAAAATACGATTTACAATGTCAAAATTTTTCGTTTGACGTAATTTTGAATTATTTCGTCAGTAAAAAAAAATAAAAGGACATCATTTGTATACTACTTCTGTTACAATGTGTTTTTGTTGGTTTTAAGAAAACCTGTAAGTACAAAATCACAAAAAATACAAAAAGCTCAAAGTGCGATTTACAATGTCGAAAAAAGTTTTTGGACGTAATTTCGCATCGTTTCGTCAGTCAAAACATGCAAATGGACATCATATTTTAAGTTTTTTAACATTTTATTTGTTTTATAGAAACCTGTCAGATGAGCCTCCTCCTCCAATTTCTGGCGGGCTTCTTCCCTAGCCTTCTAATATTGCAAAAACAACAAAACATATTTGTAAAAATTTAAAAATCAAAACAAAACAAAAAATCAAAACACAAACAGTGCTTCGCATGATTTTTTTTGGCGCGAAAAGAAGCGCCAAAAAAATCATGCTCGCAATTAAAGAAAAAATCATTATTTTACTGTTGAATGTTTTAGAAAATACCTTATGACCGATTTCTTCTTCTCGCTGTTTGAGCTTCTTCGCGTCCATTTTGCGTTGATGCACCTTACCTACAATTGACAAAAATACAAAACATACAAAACACCGTGGATATGTTTGAAGATAAAACGATTGTAGGGTTTTAGATGCTTTTAAGACGAATTTCAAGCTAGAAAAAACATCAATCGACATCTAAAAAATGCGCTGAAGCTGATTTCGAAATTGGTTTTCGGCGATTCGATTTCTGAAATTTTGAGAGCGGTCGTTTTTGCATGAGAAACAGCTAGACACAATTTCGTCTGATCATGAATCTGAACATCAAAATCGACAGATCTAAAAATTCCGATTTCGGGATTTTCGAGATTTCAAAATGCCAGAACGACTTGAAAATCGAAATCTACTTCAAAAATTGATTCTAAAACATCATTTTCCTGCCAAGAACGTAACATTTTCTATTTGAATATCCATGGCGTGAAAAATACATACAAATAATTATACACAATTTCATCACATATGTGTTCGTTTTTGGTAATGATTACATGGTATGAATGAGTTTTGAAAAGTTACCTGCAAAATCGCGTAAATCTTGAGAATCGAAACCAAACTGGGGCGGAGGCTGGTCTTCGGAATATTTCAAACCAAAGGCTTTCGAAACTGGTTTCACAACGCCTGCGAACATCTTCTTGAATCTGTTATCGTAGTCATCATCTGTCTGCCGTCTGTACCGTGGACTGTTTTTACAAAAATTGAAAAGAATAAAAAAATAAAATACGTCTACAGTAAAAGTAAGCCGCAGAAAGTTTTTTACTGTGTTTTTTATTGATTTTGTACGTTTTTTGATGTGTTTTAAATTTGCAAAAATTATTACATGTAGATGCCGCGAAACATATGCAATCCATCTATGTTGTCATTAGTTTGCAGTCGTCTTGTGTCATACTTCGCCTAAACATAAAAACATGAAAAAGGTATGATTTTTAATGTTTTTATGAACAAATCGAATAAAAAATCAAACAAAAAACTTTTTTGGTGCTCTAAATGTCGCTTCTGACTTTTTGTGTTTTTTGAAATTTATGTTAAAAACTTAAAATGTACTTTTGTGTCGACGGTGACCGCGCGGGCCGAAACGGCGCACAGAAAGATCCCCTTCATGGTCGCGTGATTCTCAGTGTTTTGTGTTCACTTGTACGAAGATTTTGTTGCACAAAGACGTTTGTATAAAGCCTCTTGGAAATTTTGTGTTTTGTTGTCTTTTAGGAAAGTCTTTTTTGGAATGTCTAAATGGTTTTTGTGTGAAAATCAAATTTACACACAAAATCAAACTAAAACAGAAAAACTAAAATGTAGAAATTTCAATAAATTTTGCAACTTTTTTATGCTTTTGTAAATTTCGTTATGATGTTTTCGATTTGGAGTTGTGAAAAAATTTGTTTTTAATTTTTGTGGTGTTGCGATAGTAGAAAAAGAGCGAAATGAGAAGACAGAATTTCAGTAGTTGGTTGGTTCTATCAGAAACAATAGATAGGAAAAACTGTTGTGTTTTCATTGCATTTTTGCGTTTATGCGATCGTAAAAGAGAAGCATGGCGCGAAAAAAATTGTTTTAGTTTGACAAATGGGATGACAAATTTTACAAAGGGGGAGTACGAAAACAAATTTTGGTGAAACAGATTTTGGAATACATACAACAACATTTTCTTACAACAACTTCTTTACAAAACATTCAAAACATACAACAACTTCTTTACAAAACATTCAAAAACATGATACAAAAAACATGATAATCTTGTTACATTAGCTGCATCTTCATTGATAGTGAACTATTCTCAAAACATTGAATAGTCGTGACACTACTTAAACAGAAATTTTAAATTTTCTTTGTTGTTACTAGAAAATCATGTATGTGTTTAAGCTTAACTAAATTAAATCATATTGTTTGCTTGTGTAGTTACTAATTTGCTTGTAAGTGAGATTGCTTAATTTAGCGAAACGTAGAAAAAAACATGCTGTAGACTTTTTTATAAAATGGTGTTTGTTCTTCTTTGTTTTCTTCTTCGCATACTTGACTTTCTTGATGGTCTTCTTGTTCTGGTTCGTTAGCATGTTGGCTGCTGCCGTCCGACTCTGGCACTGCTCCCTGCTGCCTGTTTAGTATTTACAAAAGCAAAATGAACCATACGAATACATACTTTTTGTAATTTTAAATGTCTAAGTTTTGTTGTAATTTTCTACTTCATATAGTCAAGAAGTCTAGCTTTTCGCGCCTCTTCTTCGAAACGCTGTTGATACTGATGCTGCATTATACCCTACCAAAATGATATTTTTTCACATAGACAACATTATCAAATTTGCATGTTAAAGCAAACCCTAAACCCTGTATAAATTTTATTTTTTACCTGTAGTAGCTCGAATCCTACTCCATACTTTTTCTTCATAGCTTCCTGATCTAGTTCAGTGAGTTGTTCATCATACTTCTGAGGCGTAGGTGTTTTAGAATCCATATTGCTATCACTACCACCGACAGAAACAGTATTCGTATCAGGATGTGTACAGGTACTACCTTTATCACCAGAAATACTAGAATTGGTGTTAGATGTAACGTTACTAGTATCGCTAATACCACTTTCGCTATGTATAGGATTCGTTTTGAATACCAAATCTTCAAACTCTTTCGTCTTTACATACGGTAACCTACCTTGGATATTTACATCCATACTATGATTAGTATTTTTGGTAAGTATAGACATGTCACTGGGAATGTAGGTACAACCTCTTATCCAACACATATAAGGTGTATTAAAATTTCCTACCAGATCAACGCTATTAGTAGAGCACATTTTATTGGTATTTGCGCTAGTGGTAGTAGATTTAACAATGTCCTCGAAACGTTTTGTGCAAACAAATGGTAATCTAGGCCTTACAACATCAAACTTCTTGCTTGTTGGAATGCTAGAAAAATGCTTGTATTCAAAAATACTACCGAGCGGTTTGTACAACCAATGTAGGTACGGCGTTGTGATCTCAATTTCGCTACCCACACTATCTGTTGTACTATCTTCAGTATGATTACCGTGGACATCATTTGTAGAAATAGCAGCACTAATAGAAACAGATGTAGTAATTCTTTGTGTGCACTCACCATTCTTCTTCGTACCATTAATAGTAGTATTACTAACATTTTTCTCTGGTAACATTTTTGCCTTGTTCATAAATTCTTGGGACATCACGTAGGGCTCTCTACGAAACCTGGCAGGTGTAGGAACTTGCTTACCTATAGTGCGGAATTCGAAATTTCATTAAAAAGTAAGGAAACGCAACGATTTTGTTAGATCATTCAGATAGGTTTTGTACTCTAGCGCAGTAATTTCGTAAAAAGGAATTTCTTTTTCTCCAACAATGAGATTCTAAACAATAATCAACATCGATTTCAATACTTTCATGAATATCATCTGGTAGAATGTCATCAAATGCAACTGAAAAAACAAAAAGAAAATTTTTACAAACCAAAAACCAAAAACCGAGCTTACCATTATTTTTTTTGGCGCGGAAAGAAACGCCCAAAAAATAATGGTAAGATAAAAAAACAAAATTACAAAAGAAAAAACACCATTAAATTCAATACCTCGATCAATATCATCTGGTGACATGTCATCTTCGTGACGAATTGCGGTAGGATTTGGTTTTTCAATAACACCGAAACCAAAATCGATTTGCGTCCTTGGCGTACTCCCTTCTGCTATAGAATTTGCAACATTTTCTATACCACTACTTTTTGTTCTAGCATTTCGTATCGTAGTAGGAGTAGTAAGTGGTGTCGTTGAGGAGTAAACACTTTCGTCGATTAACATATCATATGATGGTAAACTATCAGTATTGTAACGCACCTGTAGTGTGAAATTCAAATTTCGTAGGAGAAAAGAAAAACAACGAGTTTTCATCAAAAAGACGAATTTTCATCAAAAAGACGAATTTTGGAACGAAAAAAACGTCAATCGGAATCTACAAACCGGGGTATCCTCATCTAGAAAAAAATCCGAAAACGAGCTCGAGCGGAAAACCTCGAGCTTAAAACTTTCAAAAACATGAAGATCACACAAAAAATCGCGATTTAAACTGCTCCAACACCATCTACGTGCAGTAATTTGGTTAAATTCTTTTCTCCTACCAATTCTTCTTCAGGAGATAGAGATTCTAAAGAAAATTCTAGACTTCGATTACTAGAAGTGTCGCTGTGAGTATCTACTGCGATGTCCAATAAACTACTAATATCATGGCTTCTTTGTGCATACGAAGGAGTATGTACGCTTTCTTCAAACGATGCCGCAACACAAGAAGAGGAAGAAAAAGACGAATTTGATTCTACATCGATATCAGATTCAGATGAGACGTCTGTAACGTGATCAGACAAATCTAAAGCTTCTTCCGCTAAAATTGATGACGGCTGCAGGCTTACAGGATCTAATACGCACATATCGCCTTGTTGCTGGTTGTGTTCTTGAGATGTGTCTTCTTCTCCTTGCTTTTCTTCATGACATTGCTCATTCTGTTTTTCATTTTCACAAGAAATTAGATTTTGGTGTTTATCGTGATCAACTTCTTCCACTAAAATAGAACAAACTGTATCTACTACATATAAATCTTCTTCTTGTTGTTGGTCGTGTTGAGAAACTACATCTTCTTCTTGCTGTTCCACATGTTCATGTTGTACTATGGAATCCTGCTTCTGTACATTTTCTTGTTCGTCTTGTTGTTCTTCTTCTTGTTCTTCTTGTTCGTTCTCGTCTTCGTCTTCTTCTGATGATGATAATGAAAACGGATAAAGCCTTATGATATCCTCAACATCTCTTCTTAGATTACGTATGTCATCTTTTACACTAGGACAGTTGTTAAAGATTCTATTTTGTAATTCTAGCACATGGGTCTCAATAAATTTATAACGCATAGAATTCACATCTGGCTTTAAGGTAGGATAATGCACCATTTCTTGTGCAGAATGTTCTTGCTGTTCTTGTTCTTGTGCTAAGAAATATTCTTCTCCCTGCGCATTTACTTGTGTTTTTTCAACCATTTTTTGTAGTGCTTTGTCATCTAGAATATGTGAATTCAAAATGTCTAATACACCTTGCCTCAAAGTTGGTACGTCAAAGTCTCCATCTAGGATGCGTTTTTGTATAGATAAAACGTATTCTTGTACACGTTGATAGCGATCATTACTACTAGTTTTTACAAAATCATCATTTTGAATGGTATTTTGAGGTGCTTCTTCAACTTCGTCAACTGCTTCCTTAACGGTCTTAGGTATAGATTTTGCTAGTATGTCTTGGATGTGGGTATCTTTGCTCTTTTCAGAATCTTCTTTCAAAAAACTATTGTTTACAATAATATTTTCAACAACACTTCGTAAATTGGCAATTTTGTCGATTACCTCTCCCCCCTGCCCGTCGAGGATTTTCTGGTGTAACCATAATACATACTTTTCTATAAGTTCAGACTGCTTGGAAGACAACGCTTTTGTAGCTCTATCCTTAGGAATAGTATCGTTATTCGCATGAATTTTTGTTGTTGTAGAAGTAGAATGAGTAAGGGGTGTGCCTTCTGTACTTTTCTCGCATACAAATTGAATAGGCTTGTCGATTGGCGTGTTGGAATCGCCTTGGATGTTTTTGTCGGCAAAACGAAAATTCAAAAATGAGCAAAATCAATCATAAAACATTTTTTTTCGACAAAATATTAGTCGAAACCGCTTTTTGTCTTGTAAAATAATGTTTTCGGGCGAGATTTTTTGGCAGCACGAAATTTTGAAATGTTTAGACAGCGATGCGAAACATGGTAAATGACATCGTTTTTGAACTTTTCTCGAAAATCAAAATTCTGGAAATCGCGCTGACGTCAAAATGCGATAGACACTATTGAAAACTAATGCGGAAATCGACTTTAGCGTAAAATTCTGACCAGAAAAACGTTTTTTTAAATTCGAAAACGCTGAAAATTCGAATGCCGACATCCCTTAGTGAATTTTATTAGTAAACATCCCGTACGGTTGGAATTAGGGTAGTGCCTCGAGGCCCCTACCCCTCTTAGATGATCTTCTATAGAACCCATAATTTACCAAAACTGATAGCATACATAAACTTATTTTTGAATAATAAATTGCGATTAAAAAATATTGTACTGTAAATATAAATTTATTGAGTTTACAAAATATCGTTAGTTAGTAGTAGATATATGTATATTAAGATTTAACAAAAACTGTATGCCAACAAATTGCAACATAATTTTTTGACGAACAGGTTTTTAGTTTTTACAAAAACAACAACAACATACGCGTCATCGTGCCATCAAATTGATTTAAACACAGAATGCATACATGTAAACATTGAATACGGTATAACAAATCTTTGTTGTTGTTGTTGTGCTAGGTTGTAATTTAATCAAGGGAGCGTTTCCAGACGTTGTGGAAAAACAGACCCGCGGCAGCACTCATACCTAAATTCAACAAAAAAGAAATACAAACATTGAAAAAATAGCAAAAACTGATTTTGGTAAAACGAAATCGTCGATTTCTAACGTCAAAACACAAAAACAGTTTTAGATAAATGATGACTTACCTAAATAGCCAATCAAAATCAAAGTCGAGAACGCAACACTCTGGCTGTGAAGACTTTTCTCATACTCATCTAGAAATTATTCAAAGAATCTTTTGGGAAGTTCAGTAAAATTGCACATGCAAAAACATAGTTTTACAATATTTATGGCAACAAAAAGAAGGATTACCTGCATTCTCAACCCAGCGCACGAAAATGGGATTCTTGGCAGAAATCAAATCATACGCTGCTTCAGAAATCGCAACCTATAAATCAAAACAACTAAAATAATGTCTTCCGCGACTTGTATCAAACGAATTCTATCAAAAAACAACAAAACATATTTTTTGATGTTCTAAATGGTATTAAAAGTAAAAAAATTACTGCATCGCGGAATTGGTCAAAATTAGTTTCAACTGCGTCACCCTGCAAACAAAAAAACAAAAACAATAGTAATAAAAAGATAAAAAATGTACACATCACATGAAAAATAGATCTGGAAACTTTTTTCGAATTAGTTTTGATATAGGTTTTATTTTTTTGTTGTGTTTTTGATTGTTGACTTTATAATTATGTTATACCAGAAAACTGTACTCTTTAACAACAATGCCCTCTCGCCTTGGATACAAGATGATTTACATAACAAAAACATCAAAAAATTAAAACATACAAATCATACGAAAAATCTAACAAAAACCTTTTTTGGATACCCTAAATCGCAATTGATATATATTTTTCTAGAAACAAAATTATTTACATGATAGATACAAAATTAGATACAAAATTAATCGTATGATAAACACATCAAAAAACATGCAAATCAGAAGAAAAAATCTAACAAAAAACTTTTTTGGATACCCTAAATCGCAATTTTAATTTTTTCAAATTTTTGGTATTTTTACGCAGAGAGCGATAGCGAATCGTCACAAAATACAAAATCGATACAAAATTAATTTGGAACAAAATGTCATAAAAAACATGCAAATTATATGAAAAATCTAACAAAAAACTTCTTTGGATACCCTAAATCACAATTGGTATTTTTGTATTTGTTTTGGAATTTTTACGCAGACAGCGAAAGGGAGTCGTCACAGGAAAAGGAGGCGCGAGATTGGCAACAGTCTATACCTACTGCCCAGTACCTTATAACAAAAAAGTATACAAAAAAAAACAAAATCGTGGTTTGGAGCATGGAAAAAAGTTTTTTGCTATATTTTTCTTACGATATGTAAGTCACAAAATGCAAATGGACGTTGATTTTGTTTTTTGATGATTTGTGTGATTGTGTAATGTACTCCAACCGGACGTACTTTACACAATCACAAAAATGGTAAAAAACAAAATCGACGTCGATTTGCATTTTGTGACGCATGAATCATAAAAAAAGACAGCAAACAACTTTTTTCGATGCTCCAAATGGTGATTTGGATTTTTTGTATAAATAATTATGTACTCTACGCGTCCAGACATCACTGGGGTGAGGATGGGTGCAACACAAAATAAATGATTATCCTTGAAGCCTGCAGATTTACTAATATCAACCTTATTTGACAAAAAAGAACATACAAATAATTAGATAAAAATTAATTCAAAAAACTATTTTTTGTGCAAGGTATTTTGCATTTTGAAGCGTCTTATAACTGTTGCAAAAAACACATTCAACAATGGCAACCATGCAAAAAGTCCAAATCACAGGTGCCATTGCAAAACATCTAAAAACGTTTTTAGATTCGATTTTCTGTCGATTTGTTTAGTTTTTTAATTTGTTTTTCGTGTATAATTAGTTTTTTTTGATTGTTTTTGATGTATGTTTTTGATTACCGTCGCAGAAGAGGCAAACTGAATGACTCCAGCATCCTGATGCGCCGCGGCCAACTCGCTTGGCAATACATTACTATAGACAACATTCAAACATACACACAGAAACAATACATTTTACGCACAAAACATATATGAAATTTATATTTTAGAAAATGTTTATCAGAACGTAAGTTTAAAATTTAAATGAGTTCCACCTGTAGTAGGTTTGTTGGGCCATATTCAGGTATTTGCGCATGAATCCTGTATACCTTTATTTGACAAACATACAAAAAAGTTAAAAACCAAAACGTAAATTTAAATACAAAATAAACAATACAACTTTCAAAAAATGTTTTTTTGTGTAAGTATCAATGAATTTTCTCATGTGTATCATTGCGTTCTTTGTTTGAAATGTTTTTATCAACTAAATTCATTTTTAGTGTTGGTACATAAAGACACCAAATAGTAATGCAAAAAATGCTGCGACAAAAGAGAGAGCTCCTACATAAAACCACCACTTGCGGCGATTTTTTCTATCCATTATCATACAAAATAGGGCGCAGCCAACGGCAAAAATAGTAATAAAACCACTGAGGCCAGGCGCACTATAAGCAAAAACGTATGTGGTAAAAATCAACAAGAACACTGTAAAAGGTAGGCCCACTAAGATGACTAGCCCACCTAGCTTTGATCCCGGTCGACCTGGGGTGGTCTTTCGTCTCTCGTAATAGTCTGCATCAGCGCCACTCGAGTAGCTTGCATCATCTTGTTCCATTGACCCATACCTCCATTATACAAAACCAAAAATGGCCAAAAACATGAAAAAACGAACAAATCGTATGAAAAATCAACCAAAAAACTTTTTTCGAATTACTTTTACTGTGGATTTTGATTTTTGGAAAGTGAGTAATACTGTGGTGCTGGGCCATCGTCACGGGGGTCCTGTTGGCCGTGCGTCAAGAAGGGATCATTCACGCCGACTTGGTCCATGGCGCAATATGTTGACAATACCTATCCTAACAAAAACAACTACCTTTGCACGTTTCTAAAACTTATTTTGATTGCTTTATATAATTGTTTACGTTTCTGTGTGTCAATATGTTGATGTGTTAGTGTGCCTGTTCAGCTCACTACGAGCTGCAGGACAAAATTATGGTGTATTAACAACTGGAAACACAAAAAAATTAAATGATTTAACATACAAAATAATTTTTTTTAAACGAAATAATTACTACATGGAATACCACAGAACAAAACAAACCAAATTAAGACAACAATCGAAAAGCAACTAAGAGACTTGGCAAACAAATTCATTCACATACTTTTTGTAGGCTGTCTTTTCTATTAATTTAGAAAATCTTAAAAAATCTTAATATCTAGTAGTCTCCTGAAGGAAGCAAAATCTTGGTAGAAACAACAAGCGTTTGACTTCTGAATATCCGACAGTTGCCTGCCGCCAGCCTGGTTTACATACAAAATGACTATTTGCGATGAAAACAACATCATCATCACAAATCGCTATGTAAGAATAATCGTCGATAGGAAAAATATTGTTCAATCTTACGTTTTGGTCAAAAAATCAAAATCGCAATTTGGAATATCGAAAAAAGTTTTTGGAGAAATTTTCGTAGGATGCGACCGTCATAAAATACAAAACGACTTGCTTTTTATTATTTTTAATGCTTTTTATATTTATGTTTCTTACGTTTTGACTCAAGAAGCTTTTCTTCCAAAAACACAAAAAGTCCAAATCGCGATTTAGAGAATCGAAAACTTTTTTTTGCGAAATTTTTTTTTACGATAATTTTCACAGTCAAAAAATGCAAAACGCCGCTCTTTTTATTGTTTTAATACTTTTGACATACTTGTGTCTTACGTTTTGGTTCCAGAAGCTGTTCTTCAAAAAACACAAAAAGTCCAAATCGCAATTAGGAACATCGAAAAAAGTTTTTTGGAGAAATTTTCGTAGGATTCGACAGTCAAAAAAATGCAAAACGCCTTATTCTTTTTATTGTTTTTAATACTTTTTGTATGTATGTTTCTTACGTTTTGGTTCCAGAAGCTATCGGATTCCCACGGCAGTCGTTCAGATTCATCAGAACCGACCGAACTAATTAGTAGTTACAATACAAAAAAACAAAAACTAATGTCGGTTTTAAATGTTTTTATCAACATATCAACTAAACAATCAAGCAAAAAACTTTTTTCGTTGCTGTAAATCGTGATTTTAACTTTTTGCATTTTTTGATTTTGTATTTTTTTCTGAGCCGACCGAACTAATTAGTAGTTGCAATACAAAAAAACAAAAACTGATGCCATTTTAAATGTTTTTGTAAACAAATAGACTAAAAAATCAAGCAAAAAACTTTTTTCGATGCTCTAAATCGCGATTTTGACTTTTTGCATTTTTTGATTTTGTATTTTTTTCTGGGCCGACCGAACTAATTGTCAATTTCAATACAAAAAAACAAAAACTAATGTCGATTTTAAATTTTTTCATAAACAAATCGCATAACAAATCAAGCAAAAAACTTTTTTTGTTGGTCAAATTAGTGTGAGAAATTTTTTGAAATGCAACCTTGACAAATCCTGACGTGGCACGGAAAGGGAAATGTGCGATGGTGTCCGGGATTTGGTCAAACTTTCATATTTTCTATCGAAAACAATAAAAACACATGTTTGACTAACGTTTTTTTGTTTCTGTCATTTTAAAAAGTAGTTTAAAAACTTTTTTTTACATGGAATGGTCCCGGCGTTCAGGTGTTTCAAAGTTTAACCGCCCAGCTCGAGGGTCTTCTATGTCAAAACTTGCAAAAAGTTTCGGTGTAGTCTCAGCGCGATGGGGGTTAGTGTCCGGAAATGAATTGACAAAAATAACAAAATTAGTGATCGAAAAAATGCTTTTGATGAAAATTTAATACAAAATATTGATTTAGTCATCGAATTTTGATTTTTTAGAAACGATTGTTAACGCCATCAAAATTTTGAATTTCTCAATCATGTCGTAGAGCATGGTAAACAACATCGTTTTTGAGCTGTTTGAGATTTGCCAAAAATTTCGATTTCAGAAAATTTCGCTAGCGTCAAAATTTCGTT
>JACLAD010013957.1_pt1 | contig 15528 bp, 10 predicted proteins | sample 8027901 | NCBI WGS metagenome assembly JACLAD01 (sample SAMN15725071, study PRJNA655200) | protist metagenome | isolation source: fluorescence activated cell sorting (FACS) single amplified genomes of... | place: Spain: Blaines Bay Microbial Observatory, Mediterranean Sea | collected 2016-07-05 | reverse complement strand
ACACCAAGCTGGGCCCGGAAGACATCACGCGCGACATTCCGAATGTCGGCGAGGAAGCGCTGCGCAACCTCGACGAGGCGGGTATCGTCTATATCGGCGCCGAAGTGCATCCGGGCGACATCCTGGCGGGCAAGATCACGCCCAAGGGCGAAAGCCCGATGACGCCGGAAGAAAAGCTCCTGCGCGCCATCTTCGGCGAAAAGGCCAGCGACGTGCGCGACACCTCGCTCCGCCTGCCGCCGGGCGTGGCCGGGACCGTCGTCGAAGTGCGCGTCTTCAACCGCCATGGCATCGAGATCGACGACCGTACGCGTGCGATCCAGAACGAGGAAATCGAACGCTTGCGCAAGGACGCGGCGGACGAACGCTCCATCCTCAACCGCGCGACCTATAATCGCCTGAAGGACATGCTGCTCGGCCAGACGGCCTCGGCGGCGCCCAAGGGTGTGAAGAAGGGATCGGAAATCGACGAGGACCTGCTCGAGGGGATCGATCGCCACGAATGGTTCAAGTTCGCGGTGGCCGACGACAATCGCCAGGCCCAGATCGAGGCGGTGAAGTCGCAATACGATTCCGCGGTCAAGCTGATCGACGACAAGTTCGAGGACCGTAAGGAAAAGCTCGAACGCGGCGACGAACTGGCGCCGGGCGTGCTGAAGATGGTCAAGGTCTTCGTGGCGGTGAAGCGCAAGCTGCAGCCGGGCGACAAGATGGCCGGCCGTCACGGGAACAAGGGTGTCATTTCGCGCATCCTCCCGATCGAGGATATGCCGTTCCTGGAGGACGGGACCCCGGTCGACATCGTGCTCAACCCGCTGGGCGTGCCCTCGCGTATGAACGTGGGGCAGATCTTCGAAACCCATCTCGGCATGGCGGCCCGCAATCTGGGCATGCAGATCGGGACGGCGCTTGAAGACTGGAAAGCCGCCAATCCCAATGCGGCCGAGGATTACGCCAAGGCCAAGCCGCCCGAAGCGGTCATCGACCGTCTCAAGGACGTCTATGGCGAGCAGTATCACGAGGACATCGACAACCGTTCGGTGGAAGAAGTGGTCGAACTCGCGGGCAATCTGCGCGCGGGCGTTCCGATGGGTACGCCGGTGTTCGACGGAGCGCGCGAGGGCGACGTCACCGTGCAGCTGGAAAAGGCCGGGCTCGACAGTTCGGGCCAGTCGGTCCTCTACGACGGCCGCACCGGCGAAGCGTTCGACCGCAAAGTGACCGTGGGCATCATCTACATGCTCAAACTGCACCACCTCGTGGACGACAAGATCCACGCGCGTTCGATCGGCCCGTACTCGCTCGTCACCCAGCAGCCGCTGGGCGGTAAGGCGCAGTTCGGCGGCCAGCGCTTCGGCGAAATGGAGGTCTGGGCGCTTCAGGCCTACGGCGCAGCGTATACCTTGCAGGAAATCCTCACGGTCAAGTCGGACGACGTGATCGGGCGGACCAAGGTCTACGAAGCCATCGTCAAGGGCGACGATACTTTCGAGGCGGGCATTCCGGAGAGCTTCAATGTGCTCGTCAAGGAAATGCGCAGCCTCGGCCTCAACGTCGAGCTCAAGAACCTGGCCGACGACGAGGACGACGACGGCCTGGCTATCGCGGCGGAATAATCGATGACGGGTGGATATCGAGGCCCCGGAAAAGGCCGCAAGGCGATGATCGCTCTTTTCGCGATCATCTGCGGCCTGATCCTGGTGGTCCTCGGTTTCCGCTACCTGCTGATCCCTGTGGTATTGGACTGACCCTGGCGGGTTGCCGCACCGGAATAGATCTCACCTCTTGTTGAGGACGAAAAATGAACGAACTGACCAAATTCACCAACCAGCTCGCGAAGCCCGAAACCTTCGACGAGATCCAGATCGGCATCGCCAGCCCCGAGCGCATTCGCTCGTGGAGCTTCGGCGAGATCAAGAAGCCCGAAACGATCAACTATCGTACGTTCAAGCCCGAGCGTGACGGGTTGTTCTGCGCGCGCATCTTCGGTCCGGTGAAGGACTACGAGTGCCTGTGCGGCAAGTATAAGCGCATGAAGTACAAGGGCGTCGTCTGCGAGAAGTGCGGCGTCGAAGTCACCGTCACCAAGGTCCGCCGCGAGCGCATGGGCCATATCGAACTGGCTGCGCCGGTCGCGCATATCTGGTTCCTGAAGTCCCTGCCTTCGCGCATCGGCCTGCTGCTCGACATGCAGCTGAAGCAGCTCGAGCGCGTGCTCTATTTCGAAAGCTACATCGTCACCGAGCCGGGCCTGACCCCGCTCGAGAAGTTCCAGCTGCTGAGCGAGGACGATCTCCTCGAAGCGCAGGACGAATATGGCGAGGACGCTTTCACCGCCGGGATCGGCGCGGAAGCGGTCAAGCTGATGCTCATGGATCTCGACCTCGAGCAGGAGCGCGACGACCTCATGGAGGAACTCGCGACCACCAAGTCGAAGTTGAAGCCCGCCAAGATCATCAAGCGGTTGAAGGTCGTCGAAAGCTTCATCGATTCGGGCAATCGCCCCGAATGGATGATCCTCGAAGTGATCCCGGTCATCCCGCCCGAACTGCGCCCGCTGGTTCCGCTGGACGGCGGCCGTTTCGCGACGTCGGATCTGAACGACCTCTATCGCCGCGTCATCAACCGCAACAACCGGTTGAAGCGCCTGATCGAACTGCGCGCGCCTGACATCATCGTCCGCAACGAAAAGCGCATGCTTCAGGAAGCGGTCGACGCCCTGTTCGACAATGGCCGCCGCGGCCGCGTCATCACGGGTGCCAACAAGCGTCCGCTGAAGTCGCTCTCCGACATGCTCAAGGGCAAGCAGGGCCGCTTCCGTCAGAACCTGCTGGGCAAGCGCGTCGACTATTCGGGCCGTTCGGTCATCGTGACCGGGCCGGAACTGAAGCTGCACCAGTGCGGCCTGCCCAAGAAGATGGCGCTCGAACTGTTCAAGCCGTTCATCTACGCCCGCCTCGACGCCAAGGGTCTCTCGATGACGCTCAAGCAGGCGAAGAAGTGGGTCGAGAAGGAGCGCAAGGAAGTCTGGGACATCCTCGACGAAGTCATTCGCGAGCACCCCGTTCTCCTGAACCGCGCACCGACGCTTCACCGCCTCGGCATCCAGGCGTTCGAACCCGTCCTGATCGAGGGCAAGGCGATCCAGCTTCACCCGCTGGTCTGCGCCGCGTTCAACGCCGACTTCGACGGCGACCAGATGGCCGTGCACGTTCCGTTGAGCCTCGAGGCGCAGCTGGAAGCGCGCGTGCTGATGATGTCGACCAACAACATCCTCTCGCCCGCCAATGGCAAGCCGATCATCGTGCCCTCGCAGGACATGGTCCTCGGCCTCTATTACCTGTCGATGGAACGGCAGGAGAAAACGCCCGAATTCGTCGAGAACGACAAGGGCGAAAAGGTCGAGAAGCTGCCCATGTTCTCGGACATGGCCGAAGTGCACCAGGCGCTGGAAACGAAGCAGGTTTCGCTCCACACCAAGATCCTCGCCCGCGTTCCGCAGGCCGACGAAAGCGGTGCCATTTCGATGCAGCGCTTCGAGACGACCGCCGGACGCATGCTGATCGGCGAATGCCTGCCCAAGAACCACAAGGTGCCGTTCGACATCGTCAACCGTCTGCTGACGAAGAAGGACATCGCCGACGTGATCGACGAGGTCTATCGCCACACCGGCCAGAAGGACACGGTGCTGTTCGCCGATGCGATCATGACGCTGGGCTTCCGCCACGCGTTCAAGGCCGGCATCTCGTTCGGCAAGGACGACATGATCATCCCCGAAAGCAAGGTCGGGATGGTCGAGGAGACCAAGTCGCTCGTCGCCGATTACGAGCAGCAGTATCAGGACGGCCTGATCACGCAGCAGGAGAAGTACAACAAGGTGATCGACGCCTGGAGCCGTTGCGGCGACCAGGTGGCGGACGCCATGATGGACGAGATCAAGTCGCAGCCGATCGACGATGACGGCAAGCAGGCCCAGATCAACTCGATCTACATGATGTCGCACTCCGGCGCGCGTGGCAGCCCCGCGCAGATGAAGCAGCTGGCGGGTATGCGCGGCCTCATGGCCAAGCCTTCGGGCGAGATCATCGAGAACCCGATCATCTCGAACTTCAAGGAAGGCCTCAACGTCCTCGAATACTTCAACTCCACCCACGGTGCCCGTAAGGGTCTCGCGGATACGGCGTTGAAGACGGCGAACTCGGGCTATCTGACGCGCCGCCTCGTCGACGTGTCGCAGGACTGCACGATCGTGATGGAGGACTGCAAGACCGAGAACGCGCTCGACATGCGCGCGATCGTCCAGGGCGGTTCGGTGATCGCCTCGCTCGGCGAGCGTATCCTGGGCCGCACCCTGGCCGAGGATGCGGTGAACGCGGCCACCGGCGAAGTCATCGCCAAGGCCGGCACCCTGCTCGACGAACCGATGGTCAAGGCCATCGAGGAAGCTGAAGTGCAGGTTGCAAAGATCCGCTCGCCGCTGGTCTGCGAAGCCGAACAGGGCGTTTGCGCGACCTGCTATGGACGTGACCTTGCACGCGGTACGCCGGTCAATATCGGCGAAGCCGTGGGTGTCATTGCAGCGCAGTCGATCGGCGAGCCGGGCACCCAGCTGACCATGCGTACCTTCCACATTGGCGGTGCGGCGCAGCTCAACGAAACCAGCCACCTCGAAGCGGTGTCGGCCGGTAAGGTCGTCTATCGCGACATGCCGACCATCACCGACAAGCGCGGTCGCATCCTCTCGCTCGCCCGCAATGGCGAGCTGGCGGTGATCGACAGCGAAGGCCGCGAACGTGAAATCCACAAGGTGCCCTACGGCACCATGCTGATGCACAAGGATGGTGAGCAGGTCGAAGAGGGTGGCCGTCTGGCCGAGTGGGATCCGTTCTCGCTCCCGATCATCACCGAACAATCGGGCGTGGTGAAGTTCCAGGATCTGGTCGAAGGCTCGACTCTGGAAGAGCGCGTCGACGATGCCACCGGCATCGCCCAGCGCGTCGTCACCGAAAACCGCGCCACCGGCCGCAAGAAGAAGGAAGAGCTGCGTCCGCGCATCACTCTCTTCAACGAAGCCGGGGACGAGGCGGAAGCCGCGCGCTACATGCTGGCGCCGGGCACCACGATGTCGGTCGAAGACGGCCAGCAGGTCGAAGCGGGCGACATTCTCGCCCGTGCCAGCCGCGAAGCCGCCAAGACCCGCGACATCACCGGCGGTCTGCCGCGTGTTGCCGAACTGTTCGAGGCGCGTCTGCCCAAGGACATGTCGGTCATCGCCAAGATTTCCGGCAAGATCGAATTCGTCCGCGAATACAAGGCCAAGCGCAAGATCGCGATCATCCCGGAAGAGGGTGATCCGGTGGAGTACCTGATCCCCAAGACCAAGGTGATCGATGTCCAGGAAGGCGACTTCGTGAAGAAGGGGGACACCCTGATTTCCGGTTCGCCCAACCCGCACGACATCCTGGAAGTCATGGGCGTCGAGGCGCTGGCCGAGTATCTCGTGAACGAAATCCAGGAAGTCTATCGACTCCAGGGCGTGAAGATCAACGACAAGCACATCGAGACGATCGTTCGTCAGATGCTGCAAAAGGTCGAGATCACCGACGGCGGCGATACCACGCTGCTGCCGGGCGAACAGGTCGATCGGGCCGAGATGGACGAGTACAACGCCAAGCTGGCGCGCAACAAGAAGAAGGCCGAAGGCACGCCGATCCTGCTGGGGATCACCAAGGCGTCGCTCCAGACCCGGTCCTTCATCTCGGCTGCTTCGTTCCAGGAAACCACGCGCGTGCTCACCCAGGCTGCGGTCGAGGGCAAGAAGGACACGCTGGTCGGCCTGAAGGAGAACGTGATCGTGGGCCGTCTCATCCCTGCCGGGACCGGTGCGGGCATGAACCGGATGCGCATCACCGCCTCCAGCCGCGATGCCGCCCTGCGCGCCCAGTGGAAGAAGGCGCAGGAAGCGATCCTGGCTGCCCAGACCGCTGAAGAAGAGCGCGAAGCCGAGCTTGCACAGGATTCCGACGCGGCGATCGGTGACGATCCGCTGGCCCGGATGGAAGGCGAAACGCACGGCACCGACGCCGATGCGGGCGACTACCTGAACGAGGAGGCGGCCGATGGCGAATAAGCCGCCGCTTCCAATTCAGGGCTGAAATTGACCCCGCCGGAGACACTCTCCGGCGGGGTTTTTCGTGGCCTCGAAAGCGGTCCGCCAGGCGATAGCCGTATCGTGTTGATTTCGGATACATTTTATTAAATGATAACCGATACTTACCGACTCGCATCGATTCCGGGCGCGAAAAGCTTTCGGAAGTGCGAGTGGATGATCGACTGAATCCGAACCGGTGCGCCGATGCCCGGGACGGTTCGGTCACGGAGGCGTCGTGTGGGATGCAGGGTGACGCAGGCTTGCGATAGCGCAGCGCTCGTTCGGAAGCGGCGCTTGGAGACGGCCATCGCCACTGGACCGATTTCCCAGATCGCGACCGCCCTCACTGCGATCATACTTGCCGGTGCGTTCTTTGGCGCCCTGCCCACTGCGATACTGGTGCCATGGCTGCTGGCTGCCTTCGCCATCATCGCGATCCGCCACACGATCATCAGTGGCAGCGACCGAGATATGCTCGACGATCGGCAGGTGCGCACGCATCTCAACCGCATCGTGGCGGCAAAGGCAGCGACCTCCATTTTCTGGGCTGGGAGCTTCGTGCTTTTCGCGCGATATGCCGTAGCGGAACGGCTCGCTCTTCTGATCCTCGTCGCTGCCCTGACCTTCGTCGGCACGATGCTGCTGCACCGGGGCGTGCCGCGCGCAAGCTTCGTGCACCTGACTACAATCCTTATCGGTATAACGCTGGGCGCGCTGACAGTCGCCGGACCGGGGGCGGTGTGGGTCGTTCTTCTGCTCGTGCCGTATGCGGTGGTCCTGGCCCGGTTTACGATCTCGCAGGATCGCGCCTTCGTCGAGGCGACGATCGGCGAGAATATGCGGCTGGAAAACGAACAGACCGTCCGCCTGCTCCTCGACGAATATGAAACCCAGGCGCAGGACTGCCTGTGGTCGGTGGGGCCGCGCGGCCGCTTGCGCGATGTGTCGCAGCGGCTCGCCAACTTCCTGGGGCAGGATATCGAAGCGGTGGAGGGAACGCCCTTTGGCGATCTGTTCATAGAAGGCAGGCAACGCACGCGCCTCCTCGATCTGCTCGCAAACCGGGTTCCGTTCCGCGACGAGATCGTGAAGCTCGACATCGGCGGTCAAACGCGGATCTGGCGGGTCAGTGGCCGTCCGAAAGCGAATGGCTTCGTCACTGGCGTCCTGCGTGACGTGACCGAGGCTTCGCGTAACGAGGAGCGCGTGCGGTATCTCGCCTTGCACGACGATCTGACCGGTCTCGCCAATCGCCATGCCTTCACCGAACACTTGCGCGAGAGAATGGGGCTGACCGGAGACCATGTCCGCAGGATCGCGCTGTTCTATCTCGATCTCGACGATTTCAAGGCGATCAACGACACGTTCGGCCATCGCACCGCCGATGCAATCCTGCGCGAGGTGGGAGGGCGGCTGAAAGCGCAATTGCGCGAGGCCGATCTCGTCGCGCGTCTGGCTGCGGACGAATTCGCGATCGTGATCGAAAGCGCGCTCGGCGACGGGATGCTGATCGAACGCGGCCATCGCCTTCTGGCCGCCATGCGCGAACCTTTCCTGATCGAGGATCGCCTGATCGAGGTGTCGGGCAGTGTCGGCATCGCGCGCTGTTCCGACGAAGCGTGCGAGGCGGAGGAATTGGTGAGGCGCGCCGATCTCGCCATTGTCGCCGCGAAGGCCAAGGGCAGAGGCCAGCTCGCCCTGTTCGACCGCGCGCTCGACGCGAAGGTCCAGCAACGGCGCCGCACCGAACAGGATTTGCGCATCGCGCTCAATGAAGGCGGCCTGCGCGTCCATTATCAGCCCGTCATCGACATCGCGACCGGACGGACCACCGCCTATGAGGCGCTGGTGCGCTGGGATCACCCCGAGCGGGGGATGCTGCCACCCGACGAATTCCTCGCCATCGCAGAGGAAACCGGCCTGATCGTCCCTCTGGGCGAATTCGTGATCCGGCAGGCGCTCAGCGAGATGGCGGGCTGGAAAGGGGATTTCCGTCTCGCCATCAATCTGTCGCCCAGCCAGATCCGCTCGGTGGACCTGCTTCCGACAATCGCCGATGCGCTCGCTGCGACCGGATTCGATGCCAGCCGCATCGAATTCGAGATTACCGAGCATGTCATCCTCCAGGCCGATTCCTCGGCTACCGCGACGCTCAATCGCCTGCGCGCCAGCGGGATCAGGATCGCGCTCGACGATTTCGGGACCGGCTATTCCTCCTTGAGCTATTTGCGGCGCTTCCCCTTCGACCGGATCAAGATCGATCGAAGCTTCGTGAAGGATCTGACCAGCAGCACCTCGTCCCGCGCGATCGTCAGCACGGTGATCGCCTTGGGACGCAGCATGGGGATGCAGGTGACCGCCGAGGGGGTCGAGGATCGCGCCCAATTGCAGATCCTCTCCGAGCTAGGCTGCGACGAGGCGCAGGGCTATCTGATCCTCGAACCGCTCGCCGCCTCCGAGATCGACCGGATGCGGGCTGGGCTCGGCGTCGATCGGGGCGACGGCGTGCTGGATTACGCCGCCGCGCGCGCCGCGATCCTGCGGCGGCGCCGGCAATCAGGGCAAAGCGCCTGATCACCGGGAAAGATCGGTTGCGGGCTCTCGCCACATTCGCGGCCATTCGCTATCGCTGCCCGCGATGACCAACACGCCGATCACCGCTCCTAAGACTGTGACCCGCTTCGCCCCGTCCCCGACCGGGCGCCTCCATGTCGGGAATATCCGCACCGCGCTGCATAATTGGATGCTGGCACGCAAGGCCGGTGGCCGGTTCCTGCTGCGGATCGACGATACCGACGCGGAACGCAGCCGCGAAGAACATGTGGAGGCGATCCGGGACGATCTGGCCTGGCTGGGTCTCGAGCCCGACGGGGAAGAGCGCCAGTCCGAGCGGCTTTCGCATTACGAGGCGGCGTTCGAAAGCTTGCGGGAAGCGGGACGGGTCTATCCCTGTTACGAGACGGCGCAGGAGTTGGAGCTGAAGCGCAAGATCCAGCTCGGACGCGGGCTTCCTCCGATCTACGACCGCGGTGCCCTCGCGCTGAGCGAGGAGGATCGCGCGGCGAAGGAAGCCGACGGGATCGCTCCCCACTGGCGCTTCAAGCTCGACCACGACACGCCGATCGTGTGGGAAGACGGTGTGCGGGGGAAACAGAGATTCGACGCCGCGCAGCTCTCCGATCCGGTGATCCGTCGCGCCGACGGGTCCTGGCTCTACATGCTGCCGAGTGCGGTGGACGATCTCGAAATGGGCGTGACGAACGTTCTGCGGGGGGAGGATCACGTATCCAATACTGCCGTTCAGATTCAGATGTTTACCGCACTAATTGCTGCGCAGCATGAGGGTGTCGGCGAGATGCCGAATTTTGCGCACGAAGCCTTGCTGGTGGGGAGCGAGGGCAAGCTGTCGAAGCGGTTGGGCTCGCTCGGCTGCGACGCCTTTCGCGAGCGCGGGATCGACCCCGAGGCGCTGGTCGCCTTGCTTGCCCGTCTCGGCACGTCCTTGCCGGTCGAACCGATCGCGGAAAGGGATATCCTCGTCGAAACCTTCGACCTTTCCACTTTCGGCCGCGCCCCGGCCCGGTTCGACGACAGCGAGCTCGACCGGATCAACGCCGCGCTGGTGCACCGGATGGATTATGCCGATGTGGCCGATCGTCTTCCCGATGGCATGGACGCGGCGGGCTGGCACGCGGTGCGGCCCAATCTTGAGAAGGTCGCCGATGCGATCGGGATCTGGCGCCTCGTCACCGGGCCAGTGCCGGTGCCCGACCTCTCGGACGAGGATCGCGCCTATTGTGCCGCCGCCGCCGATGCGCTCGTCTGGGGTGACGATCCGTGGCACGTGCTCACTGCGCGTCTCAAGGACGCGACCGGGCGCAAGGGCAAGGCCCTGTTCCTGCCGCTGCGCCTGGCGTTGACCGGGCAGGCCTCCGGCCCCGACATGGGCGAATTATTGCCGCTGATCGGCGAAGCGGAGGCGCGTGGGCGCCTGACGGCTGCGGCGGAGCAGGACTGATCGGGGGAGGTCCGCCATGATCGGCCAGCCATGATTGGAAAGGCGTTGAAGCCGCGTTTCGGCTGGCTGACCGATCTGACCGCGGGCACGCTGGTCAAGGATACGATCGCCGGGCTGATCCTCGCCATCCTGCTCGTTCCGCAGGCGATGGCCTATGCCCAGCTGGCGGGCCTGCCGCCGCAGACCGGGCTGTTCGCAGCGTTATTGCCGCCCCTGATCTATGCCCTGTTCGGTACCAGCAGTTTCGTCTCGATGGGTCCGGTCGCGCTGGTCTCCCTCGTCGTGGCGGAAGCGGCGGCCAATGCCCCCGTGCCGCCAGAAACCGCCGCGGCGGTGATCGCGGTCGAAGCGGGTATCGCCCTGGCCCTCCTCGGCGCGCTGGGCCTCGGTCGGCTGGTCAATTTCATCAGCGAACCGGTCCTCCTCGGCTTTACCGCTGCCGCCGCTTTCCTCATCGCGGCGAGCCAGCTGCCGACGCTGATCGGGGTCGAGGCACCGCGCGCGGGCGACCTGCCGACCGCGCTGCAAGGTCTGTGGAGCGGGGTAAGCGGGTTCAGCTTGGCGACCACCGTGATCGGTCTCGCGAGCCTTGGCGCCTTGCTTCTCGTCAATCGCTATGCGGCGGCAATCCTGTGGAAGCTCGGCCTGCACCCGCCTTTCCGCCAGGCCGTGGCAAAATCGCTGCCCTTCGTCGTGATCGTCCTGGCCGCGCTGGCCGTCTCGCAGATCGCCGCGCCCGTTGAGACGGTGGCGGCGGTCGAACGCGGTCTGCCGAGCCCGCCCTGGCCGCTCGGCGGACCCTCGCTCTGGCTCTCTTTGCTGCCGAGCGCTCTGGCCGTCGCGGTGATCGTCTTCGTCACGGCGACCGCCGTTGCCAAATCGCTCGCGGGGAAAGATCGCAGCGCTCTCGACACCAGCCGCGAGGCGGTGGCACTGGGCCTTGGGAATATCGCAGCGGTCGCCACGGGGGGCTATGCGGTCGGCGCGAGCCTCAGTCGATCGGCGCTGGTCGAAGATAGCGGCGCGCGCAGCCCCCTCGCCTCGATCGTGGCCTCTCTCGTCGTCCTCGCCGTGTTGCTGTTCCTCGCGCCCTATCTGTCTCTGCTTCCCAAGACCGCGCTGGCGGCACTGGTCATCAGCGCGGTGTTCGGCCTCATCAAGGTCCGCGCGATCGGGGAGATCTTCGCGCATGACCGGATCGAAGGCGCGATCGTCGCCATCGCGTTCCTCGCTACGCTGATCTTCGGCGTCAGGCTGGGGCTTGCCGTGGGCGCGGGCGCGGGGCTGGCGCACTTCCTCTGGTTCTCCTCGCTTCCGCGCGTGACGCGGGTGGGCAGCGACGATGGTGGTGCGTCGTTCCGCTCGGTCGATCGCGACGCGGTCACCATTGATACGCTGCCGGTCCTGATCGTGCGGATCGACCGGTCGATCTATTTCGGCAACGCGGCCTTTTGCGAAGACGAAATCTTCGCTCGCCTCGCCCGGCATGACGGGGTGACCTGCCTCGTCATCGACATGCGCGCGGTCAATGGGGTGGATGCGAGCGGTGCGGGGATGCTGCGGCGCCTGACGGAGCGCTTGCACGAGATGGGCATCGCGGTCCATTTCGCCGAGGCGCACGAGCCGGTGAAGCGCGCGCTGACCTCGCTCGATGCCAATATCTGCTGCTTCCACCGCACGATCCAGCTGGCGATGGAACAATGCGGGGCGCCGGTGGACGACACGATCGCGCCCACCTGACCCCTATTTCTGAAGCGCGCGCTCGGTTTCGTAATTGTCCAGCTCGTCGCCGCTCAGCGTCACGACATGAAGCAGGTTCGTCGCCCCCGGCGTCCCGAACGGCACGCCCGCCAGCGCGATGAGCTTGTCGCCGCCTTCGCCCAGCCCATGGCGCAGCGCCATGCGCTTGCCCTTGGCGATCATTTCTTCGAAGCTGCCGATATCCTTGGTGGCCACGGCATGGGCGCCCCATAACAGCCCCACGCGCCGCGCGGTCGCCATCGAGGGCGTCAGCACCAGCATCGGCACCGAGGGCCGTTCGCGAGCGACGCGCCGCGCGGTCGATCCCGACCCGGTGAACACCGTGATCGCGCGGATCGAGACCGTATCCGCGATCGTCATGCAGGCATGGCTGAGCGCGTCCGCAGTGGTCCGGTCGGGTGGGGTGTCGAGAAAGCGGACACGCCCCAGATAGGCCTCGTCGCGTTCCACCTGGATGGCGATCTTGTCCATGATCGTGACCGCTTCTTCCGGCCAGTCGCCGGCGGCGGTTTCGGCGGAAAGCATGATCACGTCCGCCCCGTCATAGACCGCATTGGCCACGTCGGAGACTTCGGCGCGGGTCGGCGCCGGGCTCTCGATCATCGATTCGAGCATCTGCGTCGCGACGATCACGGGCTTGCCGGACAGGCGCGTGGCGTTGACGATCTGCTTCTGGAGCGGCGGAACCTCCTGCGGTTCAAGCTCGACGCCGAGATCGCCGCGCGCGACCATGATCGCGTCCGACAATTCGACGATCTCGCTAAGGCGGCGCACCGCCATCGGCTTTTCGATCTTGGCACAGAGCGCACCGCGCCCGCCCATCAGCCTGCGCGCTTCGGCCAGATCCTCGGGTCGTTGGACGAAGCTCAATCCGATCCAGTCGACCCCCTGTTCCATGGCGAAGGCAAGATCCTTGCGGTCCTTTTCCGTCAGCGCGGGGATCGGCACTTCGGCATCGGGCACGTTCACGCCCTTGCGATCCGAGATCACGCCGCCGACTTCCGCCGAACACAGGATCGCGTCCTCGTCCGCCCGGATCACGCGTAGGCGGATCTTGCCGTCATTGATCAGCAGACGCTGTCCCTTTTCGAGGAGGCCGAACAGCTCGGGGTGGGGCAGCTGGACGCGCGTCTCGTCGCCCGGCTCGGGATTGCGGTCGAGCGTGAAATGGCCCGAATGGCGGATCACCGCCTTACCGTCCTTGAATGTGCCGACGCGCAGCTTCGGGCCCTGAAGATCGGCCAGGATCGCGATGGGCCGCGCGAATTCCTTTTCCAGCGCACGGATGGCGCGGATCGTCTCGCCATGGACGGAATGCTCGCCATGGCTCATATTGACCCGGAAGGCGTCGGCGCCGGCCTTGAACAGGCGCCGCAGCATATCGGGATCGCGGCTCGCCGGGCCGATGGTGGCGAGAATCTTGACCTTCCGCGCGCGCGGATCGAATTTCTGGATCGTCATGGCTACCGCCTATGCCAGCCCCGCATTGCAAGACAAGGACTATGCCCACAGTGGATACGAATACCAAGACCGACGCGCTCGACGCGCTTCCCGATGCCGTCGCGGCCGAGGCCTTTCGCCGCCTGGTGCGCCATTTGCAGCATCGCCATGATGCGCAGAACATCGATCTGATGGGCCTGTCGGGCTTTTGCCGCAATTGCCTCGCCGACTGGATCCGCGAAGCCGGGTATGACGGGGACAAGGAGCAGGCGCGCGAAGTGATCCACGGAATGCCGAGCGCTGAATGGAAGGCGACCCGCCAGTCGCCCGCGACGGAGGAACAGCTGGCACGGATGAAGGAAAGCGTGGCGAAGAACGCGGGATAAATCGCAGCGACGGGCGCGGAATAATCCGAACCGCCCACTTCACCCCCGTCGCGCCTCTGGCTATCGAGCCCGCAACCTATCCCGAATCACATTGGAGTACACGAGATGGCCGAAGCCACCGACGACCGCCTGCGCCTGCTGATCGAGCGCATCGAACGCCTCGAGGAAGAAAAGAAGGGCATCGCCGACGACGTGCGCGACGTCTATGCCGAGGCGAAGGCGGTGGGATACGATCCCAAGATCATGCGCCAGATCGTCCGCCTTAGAAAGATGAAGCCCGACGATCGCAGCGAACAGGAGATGATCCTCGATACCTACAAGGCCGCGCTCGGCATGGGGTAAGGGGCAGGCGAAGCGAGCCCGGTTGACGGGGGCAGCTGTAGTGCCTTACTAATACGGTGTTCGAACCGACGCAGGAGAAAGCGATGCCCGGCCCTTGGAAAGATGCGCGCGGTATTACCGTGACGACCACGCCCACGATCGAGGGCAAGCCGATCCAGGATTATCTCGGCATCGTCACCGGCGAGGTTATCGTCGGCGCGAACCTGTTCCGCGACCTGTTCGCCAATATCCGCGACATCGTGGGCGGGCGATCGGGCAGTTACGAGCGTATCCTGCGCGATGCGCGCGAACAGGCGATCCAGGAATTGCAGGCCGAATGCGCCGCGCTGGGCGGGAATGCGGTGGTCGGCGTCGATCTCGATTACGAGGTGATCGGCGATACCGGATCGATGCTGATGGTTTCCGCCAGCGGGACCGCCGTGCGGATCTGATTGGACTGCGGGTCGAGCCAAAACAGCCATTGCCGCGCCGCCCGGGTGTGTGCGATGCCTTGCGCATGAAGCACTCCCTTCTCGCGCTCGGCGCTTTCTGCCTGTTTTCGGCCCCCGCCTCGGCTGCCTGCCTGCTCCCTCCGGCAGGCGAGAGTGCCCCGATGCGGCTGGTCTCGCAGGACGGACCGGCCACGCTCGTCCATACACCGAAGGGTTACGATCCCGATTGGGGCCCGGTGCCGCTCGTCTTCCTGCTGCATGGTAGCGGTGGGACAGGGGCGGCGATGCTTCGCGACAGCAAGCTCGCCGTGACCGCCGATGCGCATGGCTTCATTCTGGTCGCGCCCGATGCTGGCATCCCGCTCGGCGAAGGCTTCGCATGGAACATCCCCGGCGTGCCCACAGTGGCTGGCGAGCTTCCGGGGCAGCAGGATCGCGACGATGTCGACCATCTTTCTTCCATCGCCGATGCTCTGGTCGAAGGAGGCTGCGTCGATCCGGCGAGAATCTATTCGACCGGGCTTTCGGGCGGTGGGCGGATGACCTCGTGGCTCGGCTGCGTCGAGAGCGATCGCTACGCGGCGATCGCGCCGGTCGTCGGCCTGCGCGCGGGGATCGCGAAGCCGGAGGACGAAAGCGAGGTCGATCCCGCCACCTGCACGCCCGGAAACCTGATGCCGGTGCTCGCCTTCGCGGGGTTGAAGGACACGACCAATCCGCTGAGCGGGGGGCAGGGCTTGCGCTGGGGGTATTCAATGCATGTTGCCGAGCAGCGCTGGGCGCAGCTCAACCGCTGCCGGGCTGCGCCGACGACCCGGTGGGTGGAAGCCACCATCTACGAGGAACGGTATGGCGACTGTGCGGAGGGCGCAGAGGTTGCCGCGCGGATCGATGCCGAGGGCGGGCATAGCTGGGTGGTCGACAACGAGGTGTTGTGGGCCTTCTTCACCCGCCACAGCCGTCCGCAAGAATAGGCGCGCTGGCGCGGCCAAGAGGTTG
>JACLAD010003132.1_pt1 | contig 15529 bp, 17 predicted proteins | sample 8027901 | NCBI WGS metagenome assembly JACLAD01 (sample SAMN15725071, study PRJNA655200) | protist metagenome | isolation source: fluorescence activated cell sorting (FACS) single amplified genomes of... | place: Spain: Blaines Bay Microbial Observatory, Mediterranean Sea | collected 2016-07-05 | reverse complement strand
CCGGAGGCTACTAACCAGGAGTCTCTACCCTACCTGATTATGGCCAAAGACAACCACAGTGGGGCCTGGCGACATCTGATCACCAAGGATAACACCTATCCTGCCGAGGACCTGGAGACCTGGAAAGTCTTCCCAAGTAATCCTCTCGACAACATCACTCGCCAGAGTCTCTGGGACAACATTTCGGCAACCAATCTATCCTTGCACTGTGTGGACAAACCAACCCTGCAGGCTTTTGCTGCCGGCAACTCAACCAGCTTTGATAACTCCAGTCTCAACACGACCAGTTGTGCTACCTTCAATGACTTTCATCAGTTGCTGCCCAGTTGGGATAATCTGACCTTTCGTTTTGACAACCTGAGCCAGAGTAGAGAGCAGAGCCACACACTCTGGGTCCAGGATCGGGCTGGGAACATCGGCTGGGGCTTCCCCTTTAAAATTCGCTTTGACAATGTAACGCCAGATACTAGCAAGACCACTGTTGAGCTAGATAATCTCAGTAGCTCCTTCAATGGCTTGAGTCTGAAGTTCAACACGTCAGACAACGACACTCACTTCTTCCGGGTTCAGCTTGATAACAGTACGACTCCTAATGCCTATGGCAATGGCTGGGTCCGAGCTCAGCACAACTTGCTCTATTCAATCCTGCTCGACAACACCAGCAACAGTCAGCAGCATACACTCCATCTCTGGCTGAGGGACCAGGCAGGAAACATTGATAATCTCACACCTAGAAGCGTTAATCGGGCATGGCTCTATGACGGGCAGGTCAGGGTTGATAATCAGACAAACCCAACGGTCAATGCCTATGCGGGCCTCAAGCTAAAATACCCACACAGCCTACCCAGCAGCTATCCAATGAGTAGTCTTCAGCTGCAACGGGCTAGTGACAATCTGACCGTCAATGGGCAGTGGAACCTGGACAATGACAGTTTGGTCTTCTGGTCTACAGGACCACTAGAAAAAGAGACAAACTACCAGCTTAAGCTCAAGGGCTTTATCCATCCACAGGACAGCCTAAAGCTCTATCCTTCGCAGCTCTTTGAGTTCAGAACTGATAACCAAACACTAAACCTAAACAATGGGCTTGTAGCCTACTATCCATTTGATAACGACACCCTCGATTATTCAGGGAATGCCTTACATGGCTCTAGTGTAGGCAATGTCCAATTTAGCGCGAATCGCTTTAATCACTTAAATTCTGCTTATTACTTTGACGGAAATTCTTACATAAGAATCCCAGACAACGACTCTTTGGATTTTTGGCCAAATCAGAATTTCACTGTTCACTTTTGGATTGAAACAGCTGGTTGTGTATCTAGTGCGAATCTAGGAGTCGATTTAATCAGTAAATGGGACAACATTGGTACTAATAATTATCCTTATTCTATTAGATGCATCAATGGTTATGTTAAAGGAATGAAATATGCCAAGAATATTGGATTTCCAAAAGTAAAATCAGTAAGTCTTGTAGATGATAGCGCTTACCATTCAGTAATTTTCGTGAGTGATGAAAACAAAATAAAACTCTACATCGATGGCAAATTAGAAGATACTAGTCTTCATAAATTAAAACCTGAAATTCACAATAATAGTAATCTCTACATTGGCAAAAGAAGTACTACAAATAAAAACAACTTCACAGGAATTCTCGATGATATTTACATCTATAATCGATCCTTAAGCTCCGCAGAAATCAAAGCCCTCACAAATGTTTTTGACTTCATTCCACCGATGACCGGCAGTGTCAAAGTCAACAACGGCAGTGACAATACCTCCTCAGATAACCTAACTCTGACCCTGACTTCTCTTGACATCTCTCCGATTGTCGCCTACCAGATCACGGACAATGGGAGTTTTGATGAGGCTCCATGGCGCTCAGATAGCTTGATTCCATCCGATAACGTCAGCTTCAACACAAATTTCAATCTCAGAAGCGCAAATTATGGAGAACGGCAGATCCAAGTACGCTTTAAAGACCAGGCAGGTAATGTTTCCCAACCGTTCTCTGATAACTTTACTCGCCTCGACACAACCCCACCGCAACCACTAAGCTTCTCTTTGCTTGGTACCGCAGGTAACGATAACTTCACCAATTCAGCTCATGTTAGCTTCACTGACAATGCCACGGATGATGTCGCTCCTATCAGCATGTATTTGTCTGAAAATAGTACAAATCCACTAGATAACAACTCCAGATGGCAGGCTTATGCCACCTCAGGAACTTTTCAACTCAGTTCAGGTCAAGGGGAGAAGCAGATTTTCATCTGGTTTAAAGATGCAGCACAAAACATTTCTGGCTACCTGACGGATAACATCACCTTTGACAATGTCTCCCCAACAGCGAATTCGATGCTGATCAACAATGGAGCTGACAACACCACCTCCTCCACGGTCACACTGAATTTCAGCAACGTCACCGGGACCAGTCACTACTTTGCCACCGACAATATTTCAGCCAACAAACCTTCTGCTACTGCTGCTGGATGGCAAGCTTATCCAGTAAATAATATGGACAACTTCACACTGACCGGCACCGGTAATCGTCAAATAAGAGTTTGGTTCAAAGATGAGGCTGGGAATATCTTTGGTCCTACCTTAGACAACATTACGCTATCGCATGGTATCAGCTATCAGACATGGTCTTGTAGTGATCTCTGGCCGTGTACGACGTCACCCTCTGAAATACTGACCTCTGGCAAAATAACTGGGAATATTAACTATAATTGGGGTAACAACAATATCATTTTGAATTCTCTTGATACCGGAAAAAACGACTATATTGCTATAAAGCTAACTGGGAATTTCATTATGCCAGGTACTGCAGGCACCGAGTATTCTGTACATTTCCGTAATCAGGATGATGATAGCTCGAGAACTATCATTGATGGCACTACTATCATAGAAGATTGGTCTGGATTACATGGACCAGCAAACCGAGATAACAGTACAACTCTAATAGGTGGTCAAACTTACAGGTACGAGAGATACTGGAGTGAGCGAGACGGTGGTGCCGTTTTAAGGCAATACTGGAAGATTGATGGAATTCACGATGACTACGTATATATGAAGGGTGAAGATTTTTTTAGTGAATAGCCTCGTAACTAATTTCTATGCGCAGCTTCCCCAATTGCTCTCAGGCATTCGCCTTGGTACCAAAAAAAATTATCTCAAGTTCCTGCAAGAAGGTTATATGTGATTGATAGCGATCCTGTAGTCGCACTTGGAAAAACAGGGTCTCTCCTAAAGAGTTATAAACTCCAGGGCTATTCAGCTGAAGCAGAGTTAACCTACACGACATGGCCTCGTTGAATAATGGGGGAGGCCCTGATTCTTTTAAGCTACCAATTTGCTGTTCTCCCAATATCCTTTTTGAACCTTCCCCTCCGGCCGAGTAAGGGTTCCCTCACCATTCCTTTTGCCGTTTTTGAATTCTCCAACGTAGACACGTCCATCTGGCCAGGAATAGATGCCTCGTCCATGGAAACTTCCTTCTTTGAATTCTCCAACATAAATTCGCCCATCTGGATAGACAAATGTACCCAACCCATTACGTGGTTTACTGATTGAATCCTTATTTTGCTTTTCTGCTACATCAATTATTCTTGACATTAATGCCTCCTGATTGAGTTATTAGATATGTTGGTAGATGGTAGATGAGTCTCAACAATTTGGGGAGGAGGAATGGGGGAGAGAAAACTGTATTATGTACTGGGCCACTATACCAATCTCTAATTGAGCAATCTATTTTAGGAGCATCCGATGAAAATAGATGGAAGCTGCCATTGTGGAAAAATCACCCTGACTGCTGAAGTAGATCCATCTACTGCAATGGTCTGCCATTTTACCGATTGTCAAATTTTAGGCGGTGGACCCTGTAGAACAGGAATGAGATCTGAAGCTGAGAAAATTACTATCGAGGGGGACGTCACCGAATATACTAAGGTTGCAGAAAGCGGAAGGAAACGTGTGCAGGGCTTCTGTGGAGTCTGTGGGACAAGTCTTTACGCAGCTGATGCAGACAAACAAAAATTTAATATTCGTCTTGGCTTCATCAATCAACGTGATCAGCTGGTGCCATCCAAACATATCTTCGGTGATTCTGCAGCTAGTTGGTTGAAGCAGATTGAACAGCACCAGTGGTTTGCAAGAATGCCCTAAGTAGAGAATCCTTTTAGCTATTAGGGGGTACAATACTGAGTTGCTGTTCAATCAGACTTTCTGTTTTATCAGCAGCTGCCAGCAAATCAGCATCCGCTACATCAATGTAGCGCTGAGTTGTGGCCAAGTCTTTGTGAGTGGCTAATTTCATTAGGATCGGTGCAGGGGTTCCGGCCACAGCGTGCATTGTCAAAAAATGATGTCGTAATCCATGAAGCATTCGAAATCCCTCTGGCAAGTTTGCCTTAGTTCGAATCTCTCTATGCAACCGCCAGATCACAGACCTAGATTTACCCCATGGTTTTCCTGTCTTTGTGAAGAAAACAAGATCTCTCTCCCTTGCCTCATCAGATCGCTGGTCTTTCAGTGAATACTGATTCATTAAGATTTCAGCTGCACTTTTACTCAGTGGAATTCTTTCATCCCTTCCTGATTTAGCATCCTTGAGTAAAACTACTCGATGTTCAAAGTCGATGTCTTGCCAACAAAGTTTAAATATCTCTCCCCTACGAACACCCGTGTGTAGGCTAAACAAATAGAGGTTTCTCAGCTGAGGTGGCTGTTGATCAAGAACTTCCAGAAATCTTTTCAATTCCTCCTTTGTTAAGCGCTCTGTCACGCGATTCTTAAGTTCTGAGGCTTTGGGAACAGGTATCTGATATTCCAAGGCAGGTGAGAGCTTTGCTTGAACAGCAAATCTGATAAGCGTTCGATAAAAGCCCAAGAGCCAAGAGACTGTGGCCATTTTTCCACCTTACTTCAAAATCGCATGTCGGATGCGCAAGAGATCTAACTCCTCAATTTCAGAGGGCGTTTTTGACCAGTGATTGGAAAAGTGCCTCTGAAATCTCTGCCTAGATTCTGTTTCAGTTTTAAGTGGCTCGCCCCTCTCTACAATTTTGCGATTAAAGTAGAGATCCACTAACTCACCAATGGGAACTGCTTTCTGGATGATTTTTGGGGTTGGGATTATCAGGTCTGGAGGGGAAACAGCTTTTCTAGCATCAGCCATTAAATCGATTCTGAAGTCTTTGACTTTGGCAAGAGTCCAGCCCTCTGACTTCTTACCAATCCTGCGACAAAGTTGCTTTTCACCTTCGCGGTAGAAGGCATAGTAAGTGATATCACCCTTGCTATTATTTTTAAAATAAACTCCTGGGAAGCGGATCTTTTCAAACTTTCTAAACATAGTCACCTTTAATATCAAAAGGCAGCAGAGGGCTCAATTTGGTATAACAAACGGTATAACAAACTAAGTAATTTCTGCTGAATTTTTGAATTAGGAGATTTTTCTAAAGAATGTAGTGACTACAGATAAAGCTACTGAATTTACTTTCTTTTTTGCTGAAGTGGTGGAACTGGTAGACACGCTGTCTTGAGGGGGCAGTGGGCTTTCGCTCGTGGGGGTTCGAGTCCCCCCTTCAGCACCAACCGTTTTTCGATAGTATCATTCACTATCATTTCTTCTCACAATTCCATACTATTACTGGTCTTAATCAGATTCAGTCATATCATTCCAATTGATTCCAATTCATTAGATATCACATCTTTACGGACACGCGTACGGACACGCGCAAATTATCCTACCCTGCCTAATTGAATTAGCTCTGATTCGTCTACTGTTGTGTAGCGCTCCGTCATTTTGCCATCTTTGTGGCCAACCTGTCGTTGAATCAAAAAATCAGGTATGCCAGCTAGCCGCATCCGGCTTACATAACAATGCCGGAGGTCGTGAAAGGCAAAATCTTCAATACCCGATTCTACCAAGCCTTTCTTCCAATCACGCTGCAATGAACCCGTAAAAAGGGTGTAGGGTCTACCCACTGAAGAAACGAATACTCGCTTCTTGCAACGTAAGTCCTTGGGAATTCTTTTGAGAAGTTCTATTGCTTCTGCACACAAGAAGACTGCACGAGCAGTCTTTGATTTTGTTTGGTCAGCACGCAGTCGGATAAAGCACTTTTCAAAATCAACTTGGGACCATTCAATCTGCAAAATCTCTCCTTGACGCATGCCCGTGTAATAAGCAATTTGAGCCATTTCTTTGATGTGTTTTGAAAGATTCCTTTCGAGTTTCGCCCACTCTGAAGCTGTCAAAATACGATCTCGCTTATTATCCACTTTGATTTTTGGCCAAGCTTGCACTGGTATCTCTGAAATAAATTCATGTCGCAGCGCATAATTCAACACACTGCGGAAATAACTTAATTCGTGTGCAACCGTTGCTGGTGCTGTCGTTTTGCTCCTCCCACTTTTAGAGGGTTCAAATAATCGACTGTCACGATATTCGTTTAGATGATGGAGACGCAGGTCACGGAGCAAAAGATTGGGCAACAGTCTCACAAGGTTCCGATGATCATCTTTGTATCGCCCATAACTTTTCATATTCTGAACTTCCCTCTGTTGCAGATACCATTGAAGAACAATGTGAACATGAACCTGTGCATTACGATCCCGTTTCAAAACTCTTTGTTCACTGATGGTGCTGGCTATTTCGCGTAAACGGTGTTCTGCCGCTTCTCGACTTGCCCCAATTCTTTCTCGCCTTCTATGCCTTTTTGCTGGTCGTCCAACACCATCTTTCTGGGGTGGTCTTCCTGAGCCCTCCAAGGCAGCAGGAACATCGTAATCAATCCAATAGATCGGCAGCCTAATTTTCTTCAGTTTGTAGTTGCAGCTTTCACCCTTGGATGCCCCATAGCGGTATTTACCCTTGCATGTGATAGAGGTGGGTTTCTGACGTGATTTACAGTTGGGACATTCAATCAAAATCCGCATTATCCAGCCTTTCTTATTTGCCGGTAAAGTTCAGCAGGACTGATATTCCCATACCATAGTTCATCAATAGATTCTTTAGTCAAATTACCGGTAAAATCGATAGCACTAGGGTCTTCATTGAAAAGTATTCCCTCCGCGTAATCTCTACCAAATTCCTTTGGTAAAAATTCATTTTCAGCCTCCGACCTGAGTTTGCAGGCGTATTCATACGCTACCAATAGGTTTGTACGTTTTTCGTAACTGAGATGTTGAGTTTCTTTTGTCCATTGATCCAAATATTTTTGATCTTTCAAATCAGCAAAAACTCTTGTTTGGAGGGCTGAATTCAAATCATCATCAAACGAATCTTGATTCCAAGGTACGGGATCAGCCTGTGACTCGGCGACATTCCACAACAATCGCGACACTTCCTCAAAATTATTTTCGTACTTTGAAAATTTCTGACTGTAATCGCTGAACCGCTGGGGGTCTTTCAACTGAATTGAAAAGGCCCAATTACCCATTGGCTTATGAAACACATCCCTCCCATGGACCTTCCAAGCTAGAGCGTGAAAAGCATGTTCTTGATTCGTTACTGCGCGGGAAAACCAGATTGAGGTAAGCGTCTCAGGTATCAGACGATTGAGAGCTTTAATCCGTGAAAGCATCTCTAATTTCATTTTGAAATCTAGAGACAGGTCCACCTGAGCCTCCACTGGCTCATCCCCTTTCAAAAGCCATTCTGCTGATATTCCCAAGGCTCATTGAGAAATATTTTGAGAAATCACGGTCTCAAGTAAATAGTTTCTGAACGTCAGTTATCAATAAAGTGGAGGTTGCAATGAAGGCTTGGCTGTTTGGTTTGCTGCTGCTCATTGTGGGGGTTGCCCAAGCTGAGACGATAGCGAATTCCGGTTTCAAGCATCAAAACTGGGATGGAGCAGCCTGCACCGATCAGGTGACCGGAAACTTCTCTCACTGTTCAGCGTTTGCCAGTTACGTGAATGGCGGGATGCTGCACTTGGGGGTGCAGTACGATAATCAGTTCCTGATTGGGGCCTCAAGCACGCGTTTCAACACTCAAATGTTGGGGAACGTGGAGGGTTTGTTGATCATGGATCAGCGCAAACCCAAAACTCTGCAAGGGCGAGTAGCTGGGGAGAATTTCCTGGTGTTTACGACGGATGACCCACAGGTGGTGAAGGGCATTCGAAAAAGTAGGCAGTTACAATTGGTTCTACCCAGAAGCGGGGTAGTAGAAACCTACAGTTTGCAGGACACCTTTGACTTGGTGCCAATCCTCGCCAATTGTGTGGATTATCACCTGAAAAACTGGCAGGCGATTGCTCGAAACAATACCCAACCTGCAGTCCCCCAAGCTAGCTTGTCGATCGACGAGCTTTACTCGATAGCCTTCATGTTGTTGAAGGACATGGAAAGTTCTGATGTGGAGTTCCTCTCCATGGAAGACCGACCCGCCTATGTGCAGGCCTACCCAATTGCCTGGAGTGCAGATGGTGCCATTGGGGTGATCACCTCTCTTAGTAAAGAAGCGGGAGATCTGCAGCAACTATCAGCGGGATTGACCAGTTCAGATGCTGGTCGTTGCAAAGGAACCTACCGTACAGGCTCGACCCCAGTGAACCTGGGCCGAGTCCCGACCCGAAACATCTACAGCGCCTGTGAAGTTGGGCAGACCGTCCACTTTATCCGCTACATCCTTTTTGACATTGAAGAGCACATCGTGATGTTGGGAATGCGGAGAGACATGGACCGGTTCTCCGAATCCAACCGTCTTTTCGACGAGGAGTTGATCAAAAACATTCAGCAGTTCTAGGATTCCTCAACTTCAAAACCATGAGGTCAGTATGCCGAGAAGAATTCGCAGGAGAGATTCGGAGGCTCTGGTAAACAGTAGTGGCACCAGAAGCATCAAGGAAATTCACATGACACACTGGCACTGCAAATCCATCGACAAGCGGGGAGTTTGCTATTCCTGCGGCGTGGAAATGCGGGTTGGTGGCTATGAGCATCAAACGAATGTTGGTAGACATGTCTTCTGCAATAGCTGTCACAACCACCTGATGAATAAGTTTGAACGTTCAGACGCCCTGGATCGCGCGATTCGGGTAGGGAGGATACAGTGAGTCTGCGTTCGCTGATACGCCAATGCAACTGAAGCAGCCATGGAGTAATCATGTCCAGATCTATCAGTAAAGTGCTCGAAATTCTGGAAACGAAGGGGATCTTTCCTGAGGAATCCCTGCAAGGGGATGCGCCCAAGAAGCAGGTGCCAGATTTTCCTGAAATAGGGCAAATCAATGAAAATGAAACGGTCTACAGCACGACGTTGAATGATATTCTCAAAGATGGACCCGAAGGGAATGTGCCAACCATTGCAGATTCACCACGGTTGCAAGAGTTTAGAAAAAAAATCCAAGATATTGTCCTAACGTCCAGACAATTAGATCGGGGATTCAGGAAGCCAGACCTAGGGAAACAAAAACCTGCGGAGCCATACTGTGCCTGGTACTGCCCAATTCATTTTTTTGGCAATGATTGGGGGATTTACCTTAGGGATAATTGTGTATTAGAAGTTGCGGAGTTGATCGCCAGATTCATAGATTGGAGCAAGGTTGAACTGTCCATTCATGAAATTGAAAAGCAGTTGTTGAGGAGTGGCTTTTACGTATTATTTTTCCATGAACAGTTTCACCACAAAGTAGAGAGTTTAGGGTTCAGGTTACTGGTCACAACAGGAGAAGACCGTTATAGAGACTACAAGAAAAAAGTTTATCAAAAAACTCATATGACTTCTGATTGTTTGGAGGAGTCTTTGGCCAACGCTGAATGTTATCGCAGGCTAAGTGAGGATCGATATTCAAAACGTCTGGATCCAAGCATTCGAAGGGGTCTCAGAGCATTTCTGGAAATTTTCATACCACTTCAACCACCTGGATATGCGGAGGGTGTTCATTATTTTAGACGAGAAGATTTTCAGGAGGGACTACACAGGTTACAGTCACAAATTTTAGAAGGCACTCTTAGTCCCGTAACTCCAGCTGGGATGTGGGAGATCGCGCCGGATGTCATTAGATCTTTGTTTGATATCAACGAAGAAATTTATTTAATTGTGCCCAAAGGGGATCAGCCTATTTTTGATGCAAGGTTGGTTGATCCAGGTTTTACGACCTCCTCCAAGCAACTAATCAAAGCTCTCACAGTCCATTATGGATTTGAGGTGATCCCCAATGGAGGCAAGGGTTCACACGTTAAATTGAAAAAGGATGGACTGAAAGACTCACTGAGTATTCCAGGACAGAGAGATGATGTTTCCAGAGGTGTTTTAAAGCAGGTCTTGAGAGTTTTTGGAAATCTTCCGATGTCTGAGTTACCAAATTTGTTGAATGGAAATCTTACCCTAAGCGTTTAGGGTTTCCGCAACAGAGGTCATTACGAATTCAGTATCGATAGGTTCTGCAACCCAGAAATAATTCAGAAGTAGTTCCCTATTCGAACCCTCAAAACCCAATAGCAGGTAACCTCATCAATCCCAAAGAACGATTCCAGCTTTTCAAAGATCTCATTTGGGATCTGGCTGATCCAAGGTATCTGACAATCTTACACCATGAATTTACTGTTAAAGAAGTCGACGTTCCCGAATCAATGATTGTATGGCAAACATTTGAATTGGATCAACATTACCAAGAAAACCTGCCTCAACTCCCCATTCCTGATTATATTTTTAAGGTTGTTCAGTACATAGCCGTCCAAATGCCAATCGATGATTTGAATCAGTCAATCAATCAGTTGGATAAAGATAAGATTTTAAAGAATGCTGAAATTGGGGTGAAGGATGCTGAAATTGAATCTCTTCCACTCAATGACCCGAAAATCTCAGATGAAGTCTTTAGAGCGTTTCTGTCGAATTTGGATGAAAATGAGATTGGAGAGGAATTAGTCCGACTTTCTGTGGACCAATCTCTTGATTGGGATCTTTATCCAGAACGAATTCATGGTTTTTTGAAAGCTTGCCAAGCGAAAGCTGCTGAATATTTCGAATATTAAAAAGACTATTTATGAAATACTTGCCAGAAGCAGAAGTTGAAAAACACGTAAAGAATTGTTCAAAAAGAATGTCCTCGAAAGCTCTGAATTTTGGGATCAAATTGGAGGTGTGACCGACACCATGGATATTGGTATTGAAATCGAAACTGCAAATGTTGATGAAAGCTCTGAGCATGAATTAGAGATCTACGATGCATACGATAGTCTTGAAAACTTTGAACAAGTAGCAGCACTAGAAGGAAATTTTACAGTTAAATATCTTTGGTTCAGAAGTGGGTATCCCAAAAGAGATATTTTTTTTCAGTACAAAGGTGAGAGTTTCTCAGGAACATGGATCCCAAAAATGGCAGAGCAAGTCATTGAATATGTCGAATATTCGTGGGGTAAAGTTGGGGATTTTACTGGTGAGATAGATTCCATTTTGAATAATGCTCATCACCATGCTGACTGCGAAAGTCGCAGTATTTCATGGGACGATCAAAGGCTACAGTCTGTTATTTTGGGTGACTTGATCAACGAATACTATCAGGGTGAAGAAGAAGATTTATTTATCTGGCTTAAAGATTTCTTTGTGGATCATGGCGAGGACTTCAGCATTTATCCGCAGCAATTTCGGGCTGAAATGGAACGAATTTATCGAAAATACAAGGACCAAGAGTCGCAAGATTCCTAACTAACTTGTCTCGGCTAGCTGGGACAACGTTGAAGTGATCATCCATGTAGAGGTCTCTTCGCAATTCAATCATGATTGAGATCACTTTGTGGTTTTTCCTGTAAAAACTGCTGGGAACAATGGTCCCCGCAAACGGAGTGTCCAGTTCCACGGAATAGCCTATTGCAATGAGATGGTCTTTGGTCGCAGTGATCAATGCTTCAGGCGTGTGAAACGAATCAGTGCCCAAACAAATCTGGGGTCTTGGTGAAGTCTGGTGTAACTCGTAGGGCAGTGGATCCCTGGGATAACTGTGACAATCAATGATGAGGCATGAATCAAAGTGCGCCAAACACTCAGATACCACCTGTTCAAAATGTCGGTGGTGAGGCTTGTAATACTGATCTAATAGGTCTTCAACTTCCTGTAAATCAAGATCCCTACGAAGTTGCTGTTTGGCTGTCCCTCTCCGATAAATCGCTCCCATTCCAATCTTTGCCATTTCTTCCAAGTCATCATCTGCAAAGCGTTCCATGTCAACAACCAATCGACTGACTGGAGACACCACTGAAGTAGCCTCGGCAAAAGCTGCTGTGAAAATCTCTTTCGTCTGGTGGTCGGTGATTTTTTTGATCTCCAGATCTAGTTCGTCATCATTCAGTACAAACTGATCACGGATGTTGGGTGGGACTTCTAACGAAGAATGGGGAATGTGCGTGACAAGCAATGACGACGGGGTTGTCGGAGATTTAATTTTCAATGTCCAATATAATGATATGGTTAGAAAAAATATAATCTACACCTCACAGGTGCATGCTGAAAAATTTATTGAATCGCTGAGCAGTCAGAACCTTTTCGTTCCTCTTTCACTAGAAATGTCGATGATCACTGGGAACAGAACTGAGGAAATTCGAAATTCTAATGAGTGGGGTACAAAATATCTTTGCTCAGGAAGGTCGATCGAACTAACCACGGTGCTTCCCTCTTTAACGCTCTACGATAGTTATCCTCAGATTTTCGATAATGCTTCGGATGACCCCTTTGAATTCCTCGAATCACTCAATTTCATTTCTGAGATTTCCGTACCAGAAATTGAACCGATCGGTTTTGACATAAATTCGATCAAAAGTACTTATGATATTGGGATGGTTCATGATTTTATCGTTGATCAAGTTATTCCTGCTGCGGAAAAAATTAATCTGATTTCAGAAAAAAATATAAAATTTCATTTTGGTGAATTCAAAATCACAGTTCAAAAGTTGCTTCAAGATTACGAAAGCTACATTGAAAATCTGGAAAGCGAAGATACTAATGAAATCGATGAATTGGCTGATAGCAAATTCGAGCCTACAGTAAACAAGCTTATCCCAATCTGTTTAGATACCTACGTCAGGGCAACAGAATTTTTATCTGACTCTCTTGAAAATCTTGGAGGGACTTTACTCCCGAATACATACGATTATATGTCTGAGCAGTACGCTGGTGACCGAAATGGCAATATTGGTTCCTCAAAATTTTCATGTGGTTTAGCAATTTACTCTTTCTTGCAAAAAACCACTGACAAAGATTCGGTTCAATTTGTAGAGGAATCTCTCACAGAAGGGTATCTAGTCAGGTACTCAAAAACCCTGCTTTCTGAAGTGGAATTGAACACCCTTATGGATAAATATAAGCTACCGTTTAAATTTATATTGTAAAATTAGGCGCCTCTTTCTCGATTAATACAGCAGTAATCCCATCCCAATCCCACTGCCTCAATGCCTCCTCGGCTTTCTTCATTGATTCCAAATTAAACACCTCTGACATTTCATCATCATTCAGTGGTTCCGACAGTTCATCGGCCAATAAAAATTCATCTTCAACTCCATAGACAGGCTTACCGTTAATTGTGGCTGGGAGTTCAATGTCATAATTGAAATCCTCAGTGTCTTCGTCCTGCTGTTCTGAAAGCCAATCATGGTATTCGCAGATGATTGGCCTTGTCCGGATATCCAATCGAAAGCGACCATCACCAACTCTCACCAAACAAAGATATTCTGTCCAAGTCGATGCTGGCTGACTCCGTGAGCGTTCGTCAAGAATGATAAAGTCCATTTCATGCCCCCTAAAACAAATTTAAAATTTATTATTTCATTTTCTGAGTTTTGTGGTACACTAATTATCAGTTTCAGTAGCGCCGATTTGATCACAGATTGCGGGCGCATTACAAATTCAGCTAAAGCGGATCAATTTTCTTGAACCCGTTTTGGCCTGATTTGGCTGAACGGGTTTTTTTATTTGTACCACCGCCGATTTGAAGAGCAGCTTGCAGGGCGGTCAACAAATGCTGCTAAAGCGACAGCCGGTCTCCAATTTTGGATCCCCGCTGTTTGTCTCTGAATCCTGAGCAACCACTGGAGACCGTGTTTTCTCTGCCAAATGGCTTCCATGCCCTTCTGTCAGTAAAGCTCACCCCAGCGGTTGTTCTCCTACTAAATACTTCAGGAGACGACACTATGTACTCGCCATCGATCATCACCACAGAACCAGCCTTATTACCTTTGCCCGTCGCTAAGGGTTTGATCTCCTCGGCACTGCCCCTAGACAGCTTTTCAGAAGGCACCCCATGTCTTGTGGAAATCGAACCGCTAACCATTTCGGGTTTACTCACATTCAGCAATTTTGGGTATGACACTTCATTGATTTTGAATTCATCGCTCAGTGCCCAGACCGACCATCACCCTGTGATTTTCTGGAGCAAGTCTAACGACCAAGTAAGGAGCGGAAGATGGATCTAAAAGGTTACGAGAAAAGAAGAGTACGGGAACTGTATCGTAGGATTACCCGAAACCTTAACAGCCGACGGCGCTATGCTGAACGCAAGGGTCGCAGCTTCACCCCTGACTTAGAGTCCATTCGGAAACGGTTCTATTGCTACAATTTGATGGACACGCTGGATCGATACTATCTCAGGGGATCTAGCTTTTCTGAGAGATCCAAACTGCTGGGAAAAGCAATAAGGATTCTGTGATATCAGTTTTCCCGAATCTTTGGAGAGAAGCGAGTTACTAGGGAGTTCATTCCCCGAGGAATTGTTACCTTCGCAATTGCCGGAGAGTGACCCAGATGAGCCCAATGAAGAGAGTGAGGATTGGTGGGAGTTTCTTCGGGAGAACGCTGACCATCTAGATAGCTTGGAGGGTACTGGCTTCACCGGATGGCAGGTAGATTTATATGAGTACAAAGGTACTTACTATGTCTTCCACGAAGCAGGAGTCAGCGAGTACGATACCTATCGGGAAGCCAAGAAGCAGATCCGCTGGGCTTAGTGAAATAACTTCTAGGATAGCGTTGTCCTCGAAGTTAGAACCCTTATGCTAAAGCATCTGGCTTGCTAGCTCGCACGTAACGCTAACTTTTATTATGTCGGGTGTCGCAGCTCACAATCTTTGCTGAGCCGCGACTCTTTTCAGCTCTTCCAGATGGAGACGACACAATGAATCTAACTTTCGATCAAAGACGTGAGCGCTTTTGGAAGTCTCGGGATGACGCCAAACGTCTCATCTGTAAAATGGCAGAACGCATATCAGACATTCCTCCAGAACTTGCCAACTACTTCAAAGAAGCTCAGCGGCTGCGCTTGTTGTTTGAAGAAGACCAAACTGATTTTATTGCAAGCCAGATGGGTCTACCCAAATTAGATGAGTGTGACCCAACGTTTTCAGACCGCTGGATCTGCAAGCCACTACATGACGTACACAACAACCAAGCGTTCCGTAAGCCCCTTGGTGCTTCGGGAAGACTTGATAATGATCTGTGGATCAAACGCGAATACGTGGAGCCGAAAGACAAATACCGAGTGGAACATCTACACAACCGATCAGAGCCAGACTTTCCTGATTTCATGCCGGT
>JACLAD010000387.1_pt1 | contig 15530 bp, 17 predicted proteins | sample 8027901 | NCBI WGS metagenome assembly JACLAD01 (sample SAMN15725071, study PRJNA655200) | protist metagenome | isolation source: fluorescence activated cell sorting (FACS) single amplified genomes of... | place: Spain: Blaines Bay Microbial Observatory, Mediterranean Sea | collected 2016-07-05 | reverse complement strand
GCTGTGCTCTGCTGACTGTATGTTGTGAAGTGGTATTCAATAGCAAAGGATACTTTCATGTTGATATGGGTGTATATGCTGTATGTAAACATTTTTGATGTAAGTGTCAATAAGTGCACGAAAGCGAACAGATCTCTACTTCGATGCCGTAGCAGTGGCGATCAAGTATGTTATTCGCATTATAATTAAAGAAATGCCAATACCAAATATCATAACCCCATACAGGAATTTCGTGTGATAGTATACAGAATTCCGAAAACTATATAGTACTTATACTTACGTACAGTACTTGTACTGAGTATTCATACTGAGACACTAATTAAAGTAAGGGAGCGGTTTCCTATTACAATATAATATATTATATTATCGCTCCCTTACTTGAGTTAATTAGGGTCTCAGTATTGTATTGTATTGTATTGTACCCGGGTATTGAAGTAGGAATTCCTAGTGATCGCGAGGAGTTCTGCAGTATGCTCGTACTGATAGTCATTTCCACTTCCCAACGACTGTATGTACGTCCATAGGGAACACCTCGGCAACGTGAACCCGGTGTGTTATGGTAGACTTACTACTGGTAGAGCAAGATCTGCCACAGACCAACCAACTGCCTTTACCATGTATGTGACACCATGGTCCAGGAGTTGGTGTGGACAACAGGGCAACAGGGTTTCTGCAGGATCCCTTGCTTCCTTCTTCTGCTCTGCATGATGTTTCGCTTATCTAAAAGTGCAGTAACATATGGTAGTATCAGTAGTATCATCTTGCAAAAGTATTCGCAAGGTTAGACAACTACAGTTGTAATATAATAAAAAAAAATGCACTTAAAAAATCTCACCCATTTCCCTGTTACTGAACTAATTGCAACTCTCGCATAAACATGCGTGCAGCTGTCGAAGATATGTGAATACCAAGACTCCATCGATGAGCATCTGAATATCTATGTGATATGGCAGAATAAATCAGGACAATGGCACACAAAACTTCCAAAGAATTCCAAAGTAAATTTAGTGAAGAATATCATCATATATTTTGAAAAATTTGAAGAAAAAGTTAGATGGTTCTTAAAAATGAGCAACTTACACGCAGTGCCAAAGAAGGGGTTCTTCGGTTACTTTGAATAGACGAACCATGACAAACCCTAATATGCATATAGTCCATCTATACATCATTCTCAATCTCGACAAGTGATTTTGGACCTTCTACTGGGTCAAATAATTTGTGAATTTGTTCAGTTCTAGGATCTTTGAACTTGAACCTTGAATTTAAATTTGCCAGATTTGTCATAAAACCGCCGAAAAACCAAAATGCTTCTACTTAATAATTTTTTTAACATTCCCCAAACCATGCAGTTGGCTTTTTAGGAGAGTGGTAGGTTTCTCGTTTAGTACAAATAAAGTAGAGTCTCCAACCTAACACATTGCTGTTTTTATATACTTGTCTTTCTAATAACAGCAAGTCAGCGATTGCAAACCAGAAGGATCATGCATGTTTGTATGCCATTCACGGAATCCAGAGGGCGGATAATAAAAAAACCCTCTAAGATATTGGCAACAAGACAAATAACCCTGAATAGCAAAGTTCGCACACAATATTTTACTGTTAAGAATGACCGGATGCCTAGAAAGCCACTTCCAAACAGTCGTCGACACGCGGTGCGAATCCCACTGAAAAGCTGCATGAATTAAAAAGTATCGACAAAAGAGACGCCAAAATAATAAAATCAATCATTGGAGTCAAGTCATTCAAACGACCGACGAATTTGCTCCTTGTACAAACTGAAATTTGCTATGCTTGAATCTACATGGGGTGCATATGTTAAATTGGCCGCGATCCTATCAGTTTTGTTATTTCGTGCTTGCACAAGCATATCATCAGTTACATCATGCATGCAAATTGACAAGAAATCATGTGTGCTTGACCTCCACAGTGATCCTGATATTTCATACTTTGGGCCTAATCTGTTGAGTATGTTGATGATCTTTCGTCAAATTTCATATTTGGATCCATAATGTTTTGTTAGGTTTTGGGTTACATGGTTTCGTACGCCATATATATTTTTTGAAGCTTGGTCGTTTCCAATTGTGCCCTGATACGCATGATCAGCTCAGACCTTGCCGATTGTTTGAAGAGTAATGACTTTTTTGATTTGTTGATATTCGAGCTCGATGGTCTGATTCGGGGGGGCTCGGATTCTGCGCTTATCTCCTTTCGATTACGCACAAAGGCTTTGCTTGAATATTCAACTTGTTGGATAAACAGCAACATGTTAAAACACCTTCCAAACCGCAAATAAGTGTTAGAGAGACAATATTTATTTATTACTTTTGGCATAAAATTCTTCATCTGGTGGCCGGAAGCAATTATCGCGATGAAACGCTACTCTTGGATCTCGTAGGACCTTTTCAATTCGCTCTGGCTACATCAAATCCCGTCGAACACGTAATATTTCAAAAATAATCGATAAATAATACATGAGCTTGCATGCCTTGTCGAGAGGGAGCGAACAAAGTCTCTTGAACTCCCCAGCTGCGCGAAGCCAGGAGAATTGTCGTCCTCTTAATGGCAACTCCATGTTTGCGGAAAGAACATGTTCCCACACCAAGTGAGAGGGGTTCAGAGGCCCTCGGTTGGCCATTGGTAATATGTGTATATGTATATATATAGCTGTGTATCTATATGTCTGTATAAATCTATCTATATATCTGTATATATAGATACATGATGCAATTTGCAACTTTCTTTTATGGGTTGTTTGTTCGTGACAATATCCACTTCCACAAAAAAAAATGGAAACCAAATTGACAAAACTAATACATAAATTTGATAAAACAGACAACTATATACGACAAAATTCACCAGCTTGTTGGTCATGGCCCGTCTTCTAGTTTTTCTTGCCACTTGTGTGTCTCTGTCTAAGGCACGGACCGACCTGCCTGTGTACGACATCGACTTAGACTTGCCGCCCGAAGAAAGATTTAATTTTTTGGTGGAAAATAAAGTGTTCAATGAAACGGTGTGTGGATTAGGGAATTTGTGTTTGTTTGTTTTGTTCATTTGCGGGACAATCAATACTCCTGATTCCAACGCCCAGGTCTGGAAGTTCTACAATGGAATCAATGAAATTCCACTACTGATGGATCTGTTGGTTTGTTACTCCGCACTGTAATTTTATATGTCGATTTTTAGTGGAACCGATTATCAGGTTTAGTGCCCAGGATTGCTTTTATGTTTCATGTTCCTTTGTGAACAGGATGAGATTGTTGACAGACGTGGACCTGAAGTCGAAGAGCTCCAGCGTGAAATCAATGGGCTGGCCAAGCTCGCAAAACTTCCAGTAAAATTTGTCAACGGAGTGCAGTTATTATACGAGTTGCAGACTTTGATGCCTCCCGTCGAAAATGCTTCAGCATTGATTCCTGCAGGCTACGAACCTCTCGCGAACATCCCCTGGCGAGGTATTTTGCTGTTGTTGTTGTTGTTGTTGTTGTTGTTACCGGAATGATTAAGTCACGATCACTGCATTGCGCCCACAATTTTTTATATGGTTGTCATCTGTCTTATGCAGGACCTGGATGTACAGGTATCATAGCACTAAATAAGGAAGATAACATGGTTTATCATGCTCGAAATCTCGATTTTCAGCCAGGTGAGGAGCATGTATAATGCTTGATGTTTAAAATGAATTTATTTCGTATTCTTTCTATGCTAGTGGATATAATGTCCAAAATTGTCTACATTGGTGTATTCAAGAAAAACGGGAAGGAGCTCTTTCGCATGCAAATGATTGCAGGATATCAACAAATGATTACAGGTTTTCGCTCTGGGGCATTTGCGCTCGAGCGCAACACGCGTTATCCTTCACATTCAGGTTATTACTTTCGTTTGGGTTTGCTGCAGTTTCTATGGATAATTTTTCAAACGCAATGACTGATAATTTTAGGCGGCAACTTAGAAATGATAAAGCATATCGAATCTGGTCGCACACTGAATGGTTGGACACTGAGAAAAACTTTGGAACTAAATGCTGATTTTGACTCCGCCGTTGACTTTCTCGTGAAGGTTACTCTTTTTGCATGTTGGATTTTAAATTTCTCCCCGATATCCCAATCGACAGAATGATTGCTTGATACAGCAACCACTTTGCTCGACTGAGTATCACATCATTTCGGGAATCGGAAAAGGCCAGATCTTATCTCGGGATCCTGACGGAGTTGCCTTTACGCAGACTTTAGGAAAGTCAAACTTCGCAGAGCCAGATGATTATGTAAGTCGTTGGTTGTTCAGTTTCTAGTGTCGTTTCATATCAAATTTGACTGTCGTGCAGTCTTTTGGATGATTCGTGTTTTGCTTACACAGTTTTTTTATGTTGTAGATTATCATCACAAATTTTGACTTCTTCTTTCATGAGTAAGCTAAAATCACATTTATTAAAATTGATTGGTATGATCCTTTTTTACCATTTTGCTGAACACACTAAAATATCACATTGAAGTATTCGCGAATATTTGGACCCGACTGGCGGCCATATTCTGAATCCTCGGCGGATTGTTGCGCAACGCAAACTGAATGCCTCAGCAGCTATAACCCCAGAACTCCTTTATGAAACTATAAATACAAAAGGTGTACTCGCTGATACAGTCTTCCAGGCAATTATGAGTGTCCAAGCAGGTCTTTGGAATGTCAGTCAGCCTGATAACCCCGTCTAAACATCTTGACCTTTGGTGCACTTGGTCTGCCAATTATTTTTTCCCTGGTGATATATACTGAAAAAAAGGAAATATGAGCATGTGTTGCTCAAATTATTATTACATTGTTTTGGTGCTGCCTATATACATAAATGTTCAAAAACTCATAATACGTCAGTCATTACTGTAGTATTGTCCCCCCCCCAAATTTATTGATATTATTATGTGCGTTTTATATGTGTTTTTTCTTCGATTGATAATGCTAAACTGCTTTTTTCATTAGTAGCACTTAGTTCCTTTCTACTTCACTAAAGTACTAGTATATGCACGCATGTTTATACATACATGCATACACACATGTAGTACAAGTTATCCGGAACTAGACTGATCTGGGGACTGTTGTTTTCTACCACTGTGTGTCCATCAGTTCTTTTAAAATCTCAAATTTATATCCAGCGGACTTTCCTCTTCGTAATTGTCCTCGATCTCCTCGTAATTGTCCTCGATCGCCTCGTAATTGTCCTCGTTGATCCTCACCTTCGACCACACGATTACTTGCGTTGTCGACCATAAGAAGATCGGACAACCACTCGTCTAATGCAGCAATTTCATGGCTACGAGTATTATTAGAAGGCTCATTGGTGTCAGAATCATTCGTAGATGGAGAGCTATTGACCTCCTGTAAAGATGCTGGAAATACATGTAAATAATCGTCGACCACCGACTGAGCTTTGTCCTTCAAACTAGCATCGACAGGCATCTCAGAAAATTTTTGAAGTATCAAATCACCAGAATCTGTACTAACAAAGACGTGCGCTGTAGGACTCGACGAACCGAAAAATATTGCATCTATTCCACGTAAACGTTGAGGGCATCGAAGTCGAGGCAGCTCGGTCCAAGATGGTAAAGTCAAATTGCACGGACCAAAATTTCTTGACCCAGACTGTTGGTGATCGTAACTTAAGCAGAACACCTGGCGAGAGGTTGACGATTTCACAAGAGGGGCAAGTTCAAAACCTTGAGAATCTGTGTAACCATACTCACAACCACAAACAAAACTCGTATGTCTTTTGGATGTGGGAGCGATACTCGACGAGCTAGTATTGGGAACATCGCAAACACGCAAAATACGTGGAGCAGAAGCTAGTTCATGATCCCACTCAACAAGAGCTTGACGTGGCATGCGTGAATCAATTAATCGAACATGCTGTGTTGTCCCAAGCAAAATATGAAATGGGTTACTGTTCTGCCTTTGCATAGCCCCGATACTTCTCGGAGAGTCATACTTTTCCACAGGCTCACAGTACTGTTCTATGGTCTTTGAAGATGCACGGAGGTCAAGTGCATAAAGAGCTTCAGAATTAGCAAGCCACAAGACCCGTGGATGCGCTCCATACTGACACTGGCGATAATCGCGGTGTGTATATATTTCTTCACAAGAAGTACTAGGAAATTCAACGCTGCAAATTGGAGAAACACGTTCAGTTACAAAAGGTAATTTGAAGTTTTTTTCAAAACCCACTGCTTCAATCGGTTTATGAGCGGTGTGTGTGGCAAATCTTAGATCCCAAACATGAATTTTGTCATTTGCTGAGATGGTTGCAACTTCAGAGGCAAGTAAGGGATGAGTCGCCATATTTACTGAGCAGGACGATGGTAGTTTGAGTGATGCTCGCAAGCTGAGACTTACACCAAGAGAAGTTATCCTGTCTACGTCTACAAGATGAACTTTCAACATTGTCCGAACAGCTATAGTTAACTGTCCACACACAGCCTGCTTGTGCGGCAAAGCAACCTGCTCAATTTGTAACAGCTCGAAGTCAAAATCAAGCCAGGCTGAATGAGGAGTTTGGGACCCCTTCGAAAGCAATTCACATATTTCTGCACATGCAAGACGATTTAGGGAAGGTTGAGAATCATGAACTGATAGGTTTGGAGGTGTTGTGGTGGCCCACAAGACAATAGGTACCCCCCCGAGATCGGGACAGATCTGAACTAATCCACCTTCTTTCGGGTCAAAAGATAACCTCGCAGCTTGTGAATTCAACTCACTTTGAAGCAATGATACCAAAAAATCTACCGGTATGTAACAGTCGATACAATGTCGCTGAAAATATTTAAGTTGGTTAACCACGGATTGATCGAGTTCAGATGTCTTTCGGGATTTTAGTTGGTGCACAGGGGGGCGAAATGGGTATTTGCGACTAGCATAAGCCTGAAAAATCAAGTGTGTTTGTAGACTTGGTTGCCAAATTTGTTGACTACGGCGGAGACAGAATGTACTATCTTTGCGTAGATCCAATGCTGGAAACGGGCATACACCGCCAGACAGACCGAGGCGGATTCTTGCAGAGCACTCAAATCCTCCATCGTTAGTAATTACAAAAGGAAACTGCTGATTGAGATTCGCGGAATTGTTTCCTGCTAATATTTCGTGTGTGTTTCCACCTGGAGGTACGCATGTCTCCGAGTGTGACTTGATAAGCCCTCCTTCTTGATTTTGCAACAAGATTCTTCTTGTGCGGGCATACTCCAAGGCCGCCTCTTGCTCGGAACCGAACAGTCTAGATTCCATCCTGTGGTATTTCAAAAAGCCACGATTCAGCCGCCATCCCTTTGAACTCTTGGATACATGTGCATATTTGGAAGCGGACTCCGGAGAATTCCGCAGATTTCGTGCTCTCCAAAGAATCGGAGTGTGACAGCACAACTCCGCCATGTTGTCCATTTCTGCAAGTTAGATAAATAAGATAAAAGACTTGTTGATTTAAGACAAATAGTGACAACTGAAATGGTAAAAAAATAGAATAAATAAAACAACTAAAAGAAGCACAACAACAACAAACAAAAAACTCGGGAAAAAAAGGGGGAAAAAAAATTAACCCCCAAAAAAAAACCAAAAAAAGTTTTTTTCAGGAGTGGAGTGGCCCTGTCAGGCTGCTCTGTATATAATATATTATATATACACTGCATCCATCCTTCCACCCCGACAACAACTACAACAAAAAAACATGGCATCCGCCATGTTGTCATCCGACACCGAACTTTTTTCATCCGACAACACTACTGCGAAAGATCTCGAAAGAAAGGACCCAGACTCCACGATCGAAGCCAAGGATGACGCAGAGCCAGAGGGAGAGCCTGTATCTGAACCTGAGCCAGTTGATATTGCATCGCTGCCGAAATTTAGCTTGCGTGGTATGATGAAATCGAGAATAGTTTGGACACCAAATTTTACACCTTTTCTCGCTTCAAAATTTCCTTCCTAGAAAGCATGCTCAAGCTATGTTGTTGATCTCGTGTATAACTCTTATCATATTTAGTTCTCGCTCACATAACACCGTGCCAACTGCAAAATGGCCTGCGGCACAACAATTATCTTCGTTACAGGTACTCGTTCAAATAAATTCCATCACCTGACTAACAATCTTGAAAATTTACTAAATATTGCAGGCAGTACTGTGCCAGGAATTTGCGTCGGCTTCGTAAATCACTAAAGATTACATTTGGTCGCAGCGGTAAAAAAATTATAGTTCCGACAATTAAACCTGACTTCGATGACGAAAGGTTAATCATACTCCCAACAATCAATTTTTTGAGATTATGAAAATATATCTTTTGGCTGACTAACCTATCATGTATCATGTGTATACTTGTGACAGATTTTTATTGATCCCACTGATGAACTCTGAGCGTGCTTGGGCGTACGCGATGCAGCTTAAACAGGTCTTGCATCGGCATTTGTTGATATCTCTGCGCAAACTAATTCTTCGCGCAAATGGGCAATATCTCAAGCATTCACTCTTTTTCTTCTTTAAGGATTCAGAACAAGATGAAGAAAACACAAGGCTCCGTCTGCACTTGGTGCGGCGACTTAAAAAAGCTGCTCGCTGGAGCAAAACATTTCTAGATCTTTGTCAAGCTCGTGGAGATGAGTGAGTTTCCTTATTCGCTTCGTTATTATGGGAGTCAGTCTGCTGATGTCTGCCATTCATTATGCACACTAATATAGTCATACACAACTTGAAGCCGCGGCACACAATGGATGGCTTGAAGCTCTTGTAGCACTTGAGTATGAAAATTGGTCTGATGCTCTCCAGAAATTCATTGGATCCGAAAAAATATATAGACAGGTCTGCAAATTTCGTCTCAAAATCTATGCGTGGTTCAATCTTTCATTTGTTTCTCCTTTCAATTCTGAGTTTTCTTTATCGACAATGATATTCATCTAGCTTGCGCAAGTGAGCAACGTCGTCGAACACAGTATGTTCGAAAAGAAGGCTTCTGAGATCAAAAGTCAAATTGAACTGATTCAATACAGGATTGATCTCCAGACAGGGAAGGGAACTGCAAAACGCTTGATGGAACTCATGTCGAAAATGAAAGTCAGTACTTCTTCAAGAATGCTATTTGTTTTGAAAATTCTAAAGTCTGCATTCGTTTTGGATGCATTTTAAAATATAGAGTGACAGTAGCCAACTTCTCCAAGCCAAACTTGACGCTATGCTCGCAGAGCAACGCAAACGTGATGCTGCCACGATGAGCAGCATCACTTTTCGCGGAAGTAAGTCCGCTGTGCGAGATGAAAAGGTAACGCAGTGCACTCAAATTCTTTTTTACGCTTTGCAAATTTATCTCTGGTACATTAAAATAGATTCGTCTAAAGTTGCTTGAGGCTCAAGATATTTCATTGCAATTTGCCTCATGTGAGGATGACAAGAGGAAGGAGCAGCTATTCTATGACTTTTCAGAGTAAGAGCAGATATTTCGATCCATTTTGGAATTTTTTTTAATAGGCATACAATATTTCTTTAAGTCACCTGCATCCAAAAATATAGATGCTGCGATAGCGCGCTTAAACTGGTAAAAAAGACTGTTATTGATCGTGCGGGAGGATTGCAGTCGGAGAAATTGCAGTTGGAGTCCACATTGTTGATGAGCTATATTGCAGATAAGAAACTTGAACAGCAGGTTCAGAATCAGAACATATCAAATTTCCATCTAAAGAGTTTTGAATTGGTTGCGTTCTAAATTTTTGTATTTTGTCCAATTCTAGATGACACGACATTCTGCGATGGCTGATGAGTACATTGCAAGATATGAATCCGAATCAGCAAATGAATCAGGCAGTGAACGAAGCAAGCGAGTACGTCCTACGGATTTGGTCCGTCTTCACGACAATGTGCTTCAAACTATTGTCAATCGACAAGAACTTAAGGTAAATTCGGAGGGCATACCATAGAAATACATGTTACTGATGGTTCGAAACATTCTGAGCTTATTTTTGAATACTTTTTTGAAGGGTGGCCAGGAGAATTTCTGGGAAAATCATTTATTACAACTTTACAAGAACAGTTACACTGCACGGGTGTGTCTTATGTACATGCTCCCCTTGGAATATAAAGATTCAAGATTTTTACACCTAAATTTATAAAGGATGGGGTATATGTAATGGAACTATCTTTGATTAATTAATTTTTGTTTGTCAATATAGAAATGCTTGTATGTTGCAAAGCGCTACGAAAATGCGAATCAATCTGCTGAGGCTTTAGCAGTGTGAGTTTCTACTTGTTTTTGATATTTGATTTGGAAATTGATTTTACGAAATACATTATCAAATGCGATGTAGACTGAATCATGCTTCTAAAGTTATTCAAAGGGCAGAAAAAGTTGCCGAACTTGTCCGGTCCAAGTCCAAACCTAACCTCATCAACTTGAAGGCAAGTGCCAAAACTGCAATTTTCTTACCTTGTGTGATAACATTTTTTGACTTACTTTAAAATGCAGGACCTTGCTTCCAAAATCGAAACCGCTATCTGTTGTTGCAAAGCAAAGCTAATACTTTCACAGACTGGATTGCTTCAAAATATTTCCTCTGATGAAAAGGTAACTTGACTTGGATTATCTTTGATCCAAGAACTCAAGTAATAGCCTTGCCACTTTACACTTTTCACACAGAGATTTCTGATACAACGACAGTCTGAATTTGTTAAACCTTCAAGATCAAGAACGTCACCGTTTATGGTAGCTTCAATTCCACCCCAGATGCAGCCATCAAGTTGTAACCCCGTAACTTTTGACATCATCAAAAAGAATATTGAAGTACCAACTCTCGATCATCGTCTGAGTGCTACAGTCAAGAAGTTGCCTGTACAAAAGAGTAAACCAGTTGAAAATGTTGCTGTTAAAGCACCTGAAGCTCGTCCTGAACCTGAAATCAAAACACCCGCAGTAGAGGAACCAAAGAAGGTTAGTTCTGCCGAATTGTCAATTGTCCTGGCAGCTTTTTGCTGTCATTCTTGTATTCTTATTTCGTGGTGAATTATAATCACACGCTTTGCATTCAATGTATATATTTCTTATGCTGCATGCTCTTTCACTAATATTTCAGAAGGCTGGTTGGTTTGGTGGATGGTGGAGTTGAAAGGTTTACATCACCTTTTACTATCGTCATGTGTATGTTATGAGCGGCAAGCTGTGGAAAGTCAATGTTTACTTTGTGTGCGGTTTTTGGTTGCAACTTTTATTTCCAGTTTCGATTTGTACTGTGTCGGAACTCAGGTCTAGAACGATGGCCGGCAGAGAGAGAGAAAGAGAGAGAGAGAGAGAGAGAGTTGAGATATCGCATAGACTGGAGAAAGAGAAGTGATTTAGATATATTACGTTGAACTGTTGTTTATACGCAACGGATAATCGATATGCATTGAACACGCTAGGGTTCAACGTAATGTAACAAATTTCCTATCTTTTAAAACTACCGTCTAAGATTCACCCTGTGGGTCCGGTATGGGAAATTTCCTATCTCCGTAGTTCTAAGTTTGTACTATAATACAGTTAGCCAGATACTTAGTAGCCAAAACCTTGTACTCATTAGCCCGGCTTGTAGTGAGGAGTGATGAACTCCTACTGCCGGTTAATAGTAATAGAGGTAGATCTAGTCTCTGACAACTATATCTTATACTACATGTAGTAAAAGCATATTCTATCTCTGACAACTATATCTTATACTAGTAAAAGCATATTCTATTCGAATAATTGTAACGAAGAACTGACACGACATACCTAGAATCGTGGATTTTGATTAACTTTTGTTCACATGCTACCTTGTATTCCACATTAGATGCGGTATTCGTATCAGTTGACACACTAGTTGAAAAAATAATATAAAGATAAATTAACATTTAGACACCGCGAGTGAGGCTATGTGATAATCCCTCCCAATACGGCCACGGGAGCCTGTTCACATATTCTATAGTTATAGTCACCAAAGGTTGATAAGAATCCTTCCTGCAGCAAGCACTGGGAGTCACTGTATGTCCGTTCGTGTTTTTTGTTTTATGTTTTTTGTTTTTTGTTTTTTGTTTTAGTCTTTTTTGGTTTTTTTAAACACCCATCCAGAGTGAAAATGAAGGCCAAACTCGCCCGTGCAAAGAGACAGGCCCACCACGACACCACCCCCTCCGCCCCACATGGCGAGGTCGGTTGCTTCTTTCGTCTTTCATATGCTGCGTTATATATGTGTAAACTGTGTTTGTGATTGGTTGGACTAGGATATTTCAGACAATTCTGCTTCGAGAATTCGTCGCATCGCGAAACGGCGGGTTCTTGTGTTCGGGGGGCGCGGTATGGTTTCGCGGCACCGACATTTAATGCTCGATCTTCAACGTTTACTTCCACACCATCGCAAAGATGCTAAAGTACGTGCCTGTTGCTACTATTAAGAATTTTCTTCCTGATGATCGCATGATCGCGCACTTTGTTGTACATTTCTGCAGTATGACAGCCGAAATCAGCTATACGAGATCAATGAAATTTGCGAGATGAAATCCTGCCAGTCCTGCATCTTTCTCCAGAGTCGTAAAAGACAAAATCTGTTTATGTGGTTGGCAAAAACACCGAATGGCCCGTCAATGAAGTTGCAAGTCTTAAACAGTGAGCACTACCCGCCTGTATGCTTTCATGAACTTCAAAACCAATACCTTATTATATTTGCGTCTACGTTCAGTACACACCATGGACGAGCTTAATTTCCATGGCAACTCGCTCGCGGGTTCGAGGCCATTAATGCTATTTGATAAAGAGTTTGATAGTACACAGCCCCTGCAACTTACTCGGGAGTTGTTGAAGCAGATGTTTTCGACGCCATCCGAACACCCCAAGTCAAAGCCTTTTGTCGACCACATCTTTTCATGGATGATTGTCGATGGACGAATTTGGTTTCGTAATTATCAGATTCTGCCACCTAAAGGAAAAATGTCAGATGCTCATTTGAAGAAGGCAACCATAGCAGCTATTGCTGCTGCAGGTGATTCAGAAGGTGCCAAAAATAGTTGCGAAGTTGTTGAAATAGGACCCAGGTAGGGAGCGGTATTGTGATGTAGAGCTTTTTACTTACTTACCTCTGACAATCGTCATTGCTGCTAGGTTTGTGCTAGATCCAATCCGAATCTTCGCTGGATCTTTTGGGGGCCCAACCCTTTACAAAAATGAAGATTATTTGACTCCTAGTGCTGTAAGTGAATGATATGTTCACACGTTGGTTGTACTATTTTTAGCCGAATTGAATCATGCGTTGGTTTTTGATAGCAACATTTAGCTCGTAAGCGAATGGCGCAGCAGCTTCGCATCAAAAGTGATAGTAAAATAGAACAAAAGCGAAAAAGGTACGCAGTACTCCTATGAAGACTGAAGAAATAAACTTGAACTGTATTATTTTGCATGTTTTTTGCTCTTAGAACTGAAGAAAACGTTCTTCCCCCGCATCCCTTGAAAGGGGTTTTCAGTACCAAGGGAATCGGCGAGTGGGCAAATAAATTGGATTCTACACTTGACCAAGAAGGTGTACAAAGTGAACTCTGAAATTGAAACAATTTCGATGAAAATAATTTGAAAATTCAAACTTTGTCTACAGTACTATAATTTTCAGCACACGTTACTCATGTACAGTAAGTTCCTCTATCATGCCATACATAGGGACGTTTGTATGTCCTGATGCACCAACAGTAATTTCCATTTTATAATAAATAACAGCAAAATGCAGCTTCGTAAAAAGAAAACACTGTTCTTGTTGTATATACTAAGTAAGTAGCCTAACCCCAGTGTTGTGGTTGGGCTGGTAGCTGATGCTTTGGAGAGTCCAGATATAAGCTTTAGAACTTGCTAGGATTTTTTTTATCACGTGTTGGGAGAAGAATTCTTCGAGAATTCCATCCAATCGACAGACAAGGATGCAGTGTGGGCGCAGTGTTCTTGGCTTGGCGATGCGGAGACAAATGTCGGTTCGTCAAGAGCATATGTATAGGTCTAAAAATGTTACTGAATATGTAAATGTGTGCAGTCTGCAGCAAAGCCATTCAAGGTTCTAGGTTTGCAGCAAATTGCTGTGGGTGGACTGGATAAGGGACCTCTCCAGACTTTATGGGTATGTGTCATGTATGAAATTAAAGTGTTCGACAAGCTTGAAAGTCGATTTGTGATTTATATCTTGCTTCGTAACATGTGTAGTGTGACACTTTTGGAATAGAAAAAATTGGATCTTACAAAAGCGAAGCTGAAAATGTTGATGAAGGTGGTTATCTAGGGTTTTGCATTGGATCAATATTTGATTTTCGTGTTTATTGTCACATTAGATATCCTCCAGCTTGGAAAAGGTGCTCATGCAATTGAAATAGATCTAATGCAACCAATTGATGCCAATAAGTACGTTTATCTTTTTGTCTTTTTGTATCAGTTTGTCAACGGCAACAAATTCACTTTGTCTCCAAATAAAGATCACCAAAAGTCCACATTCCTGCATTAAATCATATTGGGCTCTGGGTTGACGATATCCATAAAGCGGTTGGTATTTGTCTCTATGATAGTTAATGATAGTATGCCAGGGCTTTTGTTGTTGTTTCATCAATCGGATGCAGGTCGATCACCTCAAGTCCGAAGGCGTACGCTTTGCAGGCGGAATCCGAAAAGGTGCTGGTGGACATGATGTTGCATTCATTCATCCGAAAGGCAACACCGAATCTCCCAAGGGTGGAGAAGGTATCTTGATCGAATTGGTGCAAGCACCACCTGACGTCATCGATGCGTTGAAATAGTACGTACTATAAAGTCACGGCTTATAAGGACCGAAAAAAGTAATCGTAGCCATAGAAGGTGTCGATTACTTTTAGTAGGACGTGGTACCGTCAGTGTACTTACTATTCCTTTGCAATAAAGTTTCAATAAGATAAAATTACCCAAATTGATGTTACTACTGTAGCCTGATCGTATTTTTGCCAGTGATCATCAACGATGACTAATAGATTGTGATAAATGATGACTTATCATCATGCGAGAACCGACCTTCAGTCCAGACCTGCTATAGCATGTTACTCGAGGTATTTTTCAGAGGTCTCGAGGTATTAGATTTGTATTAAACTATAGTATATTATAGTATAGATCTGTTTGGAAGTATTAATTTTTTGGAATTGGAACTTTTGAAGTATTAATTTGAAAACCATATACCTAACTATAGCAGGTCTTCTTCAGGCCTAGCCTCCTACTCAGCTCCGCTGAGTTAAAGGCTACGACACCTTCGGGACTTACTTCCTAAATATTCTTAGGAATATAAAGATTCATTTAATATAAACTGAAGACGTGATACCCGTAAAAGAATTTGTAAACTCTACGCTCAACTGACATATTAGAAAAGTTTCTGTTAACATTTCATTGCTATTATGTTTAAAAGTACGATATTGCCTATCAAATAATCATAGCAACTGGCGCGAAGCTAACCATATTGCATTATGCAATCGCGTGCCAATGATTTTACTGGGGAAAACACGCACAATTATCTATCTCATGAAGGAAACG
>JACLAD010014850.1_pt1 | contig 15545 bp, 13 predicted proteins | sample 8027901 | NCBI WGS metagenome assembly JACLAD01 (sample SAMN15725071, study PRJNA655200) | protist metagenome | isolation source: fluorescence activated cell sorting (FACS) single amplified genomes of... | place: Spain: Blaines Bay Microbial Observatory, Mediterranean Sea | collected 2016-07-05 | reverse complement strand
GGCCCGCTCAGCATTCCGGTCCCTGTGCGAGAGCGCACGCGCGACATTAGCTCAGAAGTGTCGGAGTTACAAACAAAATCGAGATCGAGATTGGGACTTTGTCAAAGCTGTCGAAGGCAGGCCTTTCGCTCCAAAAACAGGTCTGATCTATTCGTACACAGCAGCGGAGCGTCGAGCAACGATGAACAGCTATTCAGTTGAGGAGAAGTCGTTCAGCACCTCGACAGAGGAGCAGAAGCGGGATAAACGAAGGAAGGATAGGAGTACAAGCAAACAAAGATATGGGGGGGCAAGAAGCAAAAATGTCGGTTCCAGTCATGCGCAGAGCAAGGAAAAACCCAAGGTCGCGGTATATCACCCTGTAACCGGTGAGGACGTAACTCCAGTCAGCTTGCTTCCGGCAAATATGACAGCAATTCCAAGTGGGGACATGCCTATTGGACAGATGAAATTTAATGCGTCTGAGCTTGACTCCCGGGCAAATGTAAGCTTCTCGTTCAGCGGCGCAACGCCTGGAATCTCCGACGACTTCTCTGGCCTTGTCGGTGAAGAGACGAGCGATTTCAAGGGCACGAAGGCCATAGGCGATCCTGAGTCCGCAGCGACAGCTGGCGCCATCAAGGCAGGTGCCGACGATTCTAATGCAGCCACCAGTAATATTGATGGTGCTGCTGTGCCTGGTCAAGTACAAGCAGAGGCACCGGCTTTGCCAGAAGAGCAGCTTTCGACAATGCACACGGTCGTAATTGAGGAGACGGATACAGTGACCTTGATGCATATAAGAGGAACCTGCGTCGCACAGGACAGTGCTGACCATCCGATTGTGACGGAGGCGAACAGTGAGTCTAGGTTGTCATTTTATCTGCCGAGATATCCACAGTCTTATCAGGGAGACTACTCGCTTCCCTTCGATCCGACGTGATGCAGAAAAATACGCAGCCCTTTGCAAAGAGGTAGGCAGCGATCTTCGCGTCGTGCGCTTCACACAGACAGATAACGCTCCTAGAAAAAACAAGGACATTATGGCAGCCCCCCCGGCGACTCGTGACGCCGAAGTTCAAGCCTTGGGGTGGCAAATCTACGACGAGATGCAAAACAAGCTGAAGTTCATGTCAGACGTAAGTCACCCGCACGCTAGAGTGAAGAAACCTGATGCTTTTGACTTACCACTTGCACAGGCGGACAATGAAGGCGCCCCAAACATCGCTGACGACGGCGATACGGACCAGGATGCTGCTGGTGCCGATGAAACAGCGAAGCTTACGGTGCAAGTCGACGAGATCGTCGCGGCCTCTCTTGCGTACCCAGGCTGTCTGCTTGATATAGAGAAAGGGATACAAATGAATGGGGGATCCTCGTCCTCGACAACGGGGGGCGGGGATGCGACTGCAGGCGTGGAAGAGCAAAAGAGAAATGCGGCGGTCGGTACTACCTCAGAGACTGGCACCCTGACGGAGCCAATGAAGATCGAAATTGGACCAAACACGACGGTTGAACAGGTCTTGAGCATGCGAAAGGCCGATGAGATCTTGAGCTCTGACTCGCTTCTCGCTTCGCTGGAAATTGCAGAGCGCAAGATTGCACAAAACTTGTATCACGACAAGCACCTCTCGTATCGCGACGTTCCCGAGCTTTTCGACGCTAGCCTCGAGGAGCTTGAGGAGGAGGCAAGAAGGCACGATAATGAGGGCGGTGACGAGCTGGACGCGTATGATGAGATGGATGCAGAGGTGGATATCGTGGGGGACTCGAAGACGGAGGACGAACTCGAAAGTGAGGCCCAGGCAAAGGCCGCAGCGAAGTTACTCGAGATGGCAGAAGCGAACATGGCAAAGGGACCATCATTGACCCCCCTTTGGACTTATGGTTGTGATCTCACGATTGGCCGTAATGTGTCTGGTCTTGCATTCAACCCAGAGAACCCAGATCTGCTCGCAATTTGTTACAGTGAGCACGACTTCACAGCTCAGAATGATGGGCTTATTTTGATGTGGTCCCTACAGAACCCAGATTGGCCTCTTCACATCATTCGCGCCAAGCATGGTGTCACTGCAATTGACTGGAGCAGGCATCATCCTAATTTGCTCGCGGCAGGATACTATGACGGCACTGTCGCAGTTTATGACTTGCGCCAGCTGGCCAACGCAAAGAAGGAAGCGTTAGATGCTGGTTCGGCTCCGGCACTTGAGAGCAGTAACTCGAAGGGAAAACACAAAGACACAGTTTGGCAAGTGTACTGGCTGGACAAGGGCAATGACCGGGGCGAGACGCTCGTTTCCATCTCCACAGATGGCAAAATCACAGAGTGGTCCATGAAGAAAGGGTTTGCGCACTCTCCGCTGATGACGTTGAAGCGCGTAGCGAGACCTGGTAGCTCGGAACGGATTGGCGAGGGTATAATTGGCAGACAGGCGTCGGGAATGGCATTTGACTTTCCAGCAGGGGATATGTCGACCTATTTTGCATCTGACGAAGATGGCGTCATTCACAAGTGCTCCTGCTCCTGTGGGTTCTTGCTGGAATGATGCACCAGAGAACTTATATATCCCACTAATGCTCAATGCGCATCTTTGCAGACACCGAACAATCACTTGAAGACTACTTTGGACACACTGGGCCAGTCTATCGGGTGAGAACAATGGCGGAGACAGAAGCATTGCAGATTTAATGAGAAGGCGTGAGAGGGCTGGCTGTCTCCCAAACAGACAACTTACAATATCACACCTTTCACTTATCTTCATAAACACAGCTTAAGTGCTCACCCTTCAATCCAGATGTGTTTATCTCATGTAGCGCAGATTGGACCATGCGGTTGTGGGAGCAAAAAAACACTAAGGAAGTCTACAAGTTCCAGAGCACGGGACTCAACTACGAAGTCAAGGATGTCACATGGAGTGAGTCACAGAGAAGGGAGAAAAAGGGTTCAGCCACTGTGGTATGAGTATGAAGAGATGTTGGACTGGTTTGGTCCACAATCCACTGACAAAATACATGCTCCAAATTCATGAAAAAAGGCCCGAACAACTCCACTGTGTTTGGCTGTGTCACGGAGGATGGAAGGATTCAGATCTGGGACATTTTGGTAGATGTGGTCGAGCCGGTGGTACAAGTACAGCTCAAGCGTGAGCTGTCTGAAGCGGAGAAAAAAGCGAATGACGCAAAAGAGAAGGCAAAAGCCGAGTTCCAAGCCGCCAGGCGGCACGGCCACGGGCAGCATGGCGAAGACTCCAGACACGCGGGAGACATAACAGCCGATGCTGCACTTGTCACTTCTGGTGATGGTGGCGTTGCTCCCGGTGCTAGCACCGATCTTGCAGGTACAAGTAAAGCAACTAAGCGCAAGTTGACGTGCATCAAGTTTGCGGAAAACTCGCCCGTAGTGGTTGTTGGTGACTCAGACGGTCGAGTGGACGTCATGAGGATCGAGAACATGATGATTAAACCGTGCTCGGTTGCGGAGCACAAACGAAACCTGAAGCATGCCATGTACCCAGAGACATTTGGTTCTTCGGCAGTTGAGGAGTGACCAGACTTGTTTTACATGAAAGGAGTTTTTTTCCTCTTGGTCTTTTCGCACTCGTCGCACCGCATCTTCCCTAGAAATATTTGTGCTCGGAAGCAGCACCTGAAACGCCGAGGGCATGCGCCGCGAGCAGCTGCAACGTTTTCCCACCAATTTCAACGTGGTCAGCCACCTCAAGTTTTCCTCCGTAACGGGTATACAACACAACAACAAGTTCGATGTACTCGAGACTTGCAACAATTAACGTAAAGCTTCGAACGCGCATGCCTATTTCGAGATATGATACGGCTAGCTGCAGTCGCGCTTTGGAGCTGGGCTTTAATTTGAAAGCTGCAGGTTTAGATCGAATCGACAGGACGCGAGAAAGCTCCTCAGCTTCCTGACGTGCAAGCGTCCGGACTACTTCGCAGAGTCTCATCCCTGCAAGGGCAGAAAGGGTCACCGTGCCCTGCCAAATTCCTCTCCCTTCACCCCTCGCTGCCGCTTTTAGGGAAGAAAGAGGCAGTTTGAGAACACCATCGGCATTTCTGCAGCCGTGGTTGAATAATGTTGCTAATGACCTCATGCATGATGTCAACATATTCCCATCCCGTAGCGACCGCGCGATAGTCAAGGCATGAACGCACAATCGCGAAGTTGCTTGATTCTTTGCCATCTGACACGCAAAATGAGTGACTGTGAAACGGAACAGCTGTAAGTCTTCTTCGCTAAAGCAACCCGGTTCCCGGCTCGTCAGATACCCGACAAGGGTGTCAAAAACTCTACTTCGTGTGATCAGATTTCTCCTACTTATCAGGGATAACGTCGCCAGAACAGTAGGCTGGAGAGAAGCTTGCTGCAGACTCAACGCCGATTTCTTCAGTATGTGGTCTAGATGGTGTTGCACTTCCTTCAAATCGTCGGCTTGTGTAACGAGCATACACACAAGGCCAAGAGCTTCGAGCGCCTTATCCCTGACTGGAACTGCTTTGTCCTCCATCATTGCGGAGATGCTGAGCATCAGGAACCTCAAGGCGTTGACACCGAAAGAGACTGGAGAATTCCAAGACCGAAGCTGCTTCAGCTCGAAAAGCAGTAGGGACGCCGCATCAAGACGGTCACAAACGCGCTCTGCACGAATGTCCCGACCCCAAAACTGTTCCGAGATCCCACTTTCAATAAGTTGCTCTCCAGCACTTTTCGCTTCCAACATGAAGAATACCGAAAGCAAGACAGAAGCGAATGCCTTCTGCTTAGAAAAACACAAATCAGAAACCACTTGACAATTGTTTAATGTACGCTATCTTACTTTTCGTCCCGGGGCCCTGATTCGTCTGCCAGAATTTCGATGCACGGGAGACTTCGCACTCGTGACGGACATTTCCAAGCCTCCGCCACCTCTTGCTCGTCTTCCAGAATTTTCAATACAACGCACACGCCTGCTGGATGTTTCGTGTGGAGATTGCGCAGAGCTGGCAGCTCGTACCCTACGCCCAGAATCCTGTGCTGCGCTCGCGATTCTCGCACTTCGTTGACTGTTTCCGTGACCCATAATATTTGGAAGGTTTGAGTTTCCCGTAGCTTGAGCGTTTCTAGTCGACCTCATGCTGCCCGAGCCAAACTTGGCACTATGCTTCGTTGTCGCCGGCGAGCCAATTTCCTTGACAGTCATACCAACCCCTTTGGAGACCGGCTTATTTTGCACATGCTTTGCAGAGTTCAGTGCCTTTGACTTTGTTCCCCTGGCGTGCGCCTTTGCGCGACGGAGACTGGCTGCCTTTCTCTCTGCCGGGGTTGATGTCTTTTTCCTTGGTACAGAAGAGGAGTTGAATTCAAAGGCCTCCTCATTTAGAGGTCCCAGAGACTCGTCCTCATGCCCAGAGAGCACTCGAGATTTCGTCACTTTTCGTGCTGCCGTCAATTGATCGATCTGAACAATGCAGCATGGTGCGGAGGCCGGGTAGAGTTTGAGTGAGGTAATATCCCATTGTGCTCAACTGGTATGACACGCCGTAATACATCGACACAATGCAACACCACTCTATCAAGCAACTATTTCGTCTTTAAACTCACAAGGACCTTTTCTTGATCAATTGACTGCTTCCTATGTATCTTCTTTAGCCACCAGGTACGCTCCATGGCAGAGACGATACCGTCCCTATGATACTTTTCCGTCACGGACTTCGTCGATTCGTACACATCAAGAGGAATCTGCTCCTCTGAGACATGCGCACCAACGAGACCAACAGAGGGCCCTCCGTTGGCTGGAACACCACTGCCAATCCCGACTTTGTACGTCCGAAAGTGTACAGAGCCCCACTTCACCCTTTTTGTAATGTTCTCCTTTGCTCTCTTCAGTTCTAGCCTTACTTCTTCTGGTGTCTTCATCTTTGCCTTCTTTGTTTTCTTGTCTCGCTCTGTCTTGTCGTTTTCCTCAATTTCACCGCTAATACCGTCTTTGCTCACTTCCACAGCGCTGCTTGGATCATCGTTGGAATTAGCGACAAAAGACCCTTCGTGCTTCAAGTTCGGTTCCTTTGCAGGTCCATGGATCTCTTTCTGTGACGAGTTTGCCACAGCTGAGTCGTGAAGCGCATCTCTGGCATCAATCACGTTTACCGAGAGCCTTCGCCTCCGATTCCGAGGGTCGGGGCTCGTTTGCTCACTTTCTCCCATCTTCTCTGCCATCTTCACCAACCAGGGATCTCCTCGGTTGTCTAGAAAAATGAGTAAATGGTTTCGCGCGAGAACGAATGTGTTTCCATACTTCGGATACAGGATGCCGCCTCGCTCGGCTCGGGAGATCCAGTACTGCAGGTGCGGGTGGGAGGAGTTCAAGGTTTTCCACCCACCCCCTTCGGCCCCCTCTACCAAATGCCTGCCATCGGTTTCAGCTCTGCCAGCTCTCCCGAGGCGAAACGGTTAATGTTCTAACCACCTTTTTTACCATCTAAAGCTTAACCAACTTTTATTTCCTTCAAAATCGTGTCGCATGCGCTCCGAACATACCTAAACAAGTTGATTTAGTGGGCGACAGTTGTAGCGCAAGCTAAAAGGTAACAATAACTTACTTCTTCATATTTGCTTTCCATTTCACGTCCAAGTATTCCTTCGCCTCGTGAAAGTGTCCTTCCTCGAACAGTTGACCAGTGATCGCAGCCAGGGAGCGAAAAGTCTTCGTGAGCCTAGCTGTTGTGTTCGACTCATGTGCCGCTGCCGTTAACGCCACTCGCCAGTGGCCAGCCTCGAGTGCCAACTTTGTCTTTGGTACATTTGCGTCTTCGAAGACTCTCAGCTCAAGCTGGTCACTGCCGTCTGCACCAAACGCCAAGGCAAACTGATAAGGAAAGGCGCAAAAGTCTGGTTCCATGGCGAACGCCTCGAGTTTTCTCTTGGGCGCGGCCGCAAGAGGTAAGAAGAAGTCAATATCGTCGTCTAATAGTGCCACAAAGAGTGGAGGCTTCCGCGCACAGGCCGGTCAGTAGGACATTTAGGCACAATTCGCGCACAATTCACGCCTTAATGAGTTGCATGAGAGATGGAGGCAAATGAAAAGCAAGCATTTCACCCGTTGTCAAGCTCTCCTTCACACACGGTGCGTTGGTCGGTCGCGGTGCGGCAGGAACGCATTGCCACTCTGATCGACTCACCACGCTTTCTTTTGCCGCGTCAGATGTGGTGTACAGCACGAGCGCATTTTCATAAAGGACAAGGAAGCGCTTTTCCCATGGCCTCGTGTCTTGCGCAGCCTGGCCTTCGCCGGCCTTTTCCTCCTTTTCCTCCTTCCCCTCGTGGCTTTCTTTTCCCTCCTTTTCTTCCTTTTCCTCAGTCTCTCTCTTCATCTCATCCTCCACCTCTCCCTCCTTTCCTTCCTTCTTCCCCGTGTCTCCGTCGTTTGGCGCCTTGTATGTGCGGACCTCCACTGGCCCTTGTCGTAGAACATTGCCCCAGCTGTTTGCTCTAGATGCTTCTCCCTCCAATTCACTACCGCCGTCGCTACCGCTACTTTCATTTTCTCCTCCTCCTCTCAAGCTCTCGCCCACCTGTGACACCATGATTCCAGGCAGCGGCAGGAACGGGAGTTCTTCTCTCAGGACTAAGTAGAAAATGGTAGCGATACATTTGAGATTGTTCTCCACGACCACAACGTCCTTGCCCTTCTCGGCGGCGCCAATGTACTCCCACGGCTGCATAATCACAGGGAGTAAATACCGGATAAAAAAGAAGGTGATCAAAAGCATTTCGCTCCTGCTCTTTGCTGCCGGATTTGACTTGATCTCATCGTCAGAGGCCGCCTTAGCCTCCCCTCCCTCCTTTTGCTGAGGATATAGTTTGCAAACATTTCGCACAGAGTCAATGGTGCTCTGCAAAATACACGAAGAAGTGCATATGAAGGGACAAAATGCTCACCTCGCCTCCAGCACTACCGATAATAGTTGCCATGTTATACGTACATCCAATCTTTTTGAACTGTAATCTCTCAAGCTCGAAAGGTTCCAGCACATTGTTCGGAAAGTATGCGCCATCACTGACTAAAGGCTTCAGGAACTTGTACAGGGCATCCGGAAAGCCCTTCTCGGGCGTAGATATCTTGTTGATCTCCTCAAGGATTCCCTTGACGCGGACTTTCGCCTTAATGATTCTCGACTTTAGAGTCGTTGTCGTAGTCGCACTCCCACCGCCAAAGAATGAGGTGAAAACCGAGGCTACGGAAGTTTCAGCTGCCGCCTTCTTGACATCCATGTTGATCTTAGGATGGTCGACGACGGACATGATCGGAACTTTCAAAATTTTGGCAAAGTGCCGCACTGAGAGGTCTTGGCTGAATTGAATGCTTGCCTCGTTGTCAATCTGCAAGTCTCTCCTTGGCTTCTTGATTCTCTGCAGATAGAGGGAGTTGAGCCGCACAAAAAAGCGTACTGCTCCAACCACGGCCCTGAATGACTCTTTGCCTGTAAGGACAAGAGAAGGATCGATCTTTGATGGATCGGGGTAACGCCATCGCGGCATTCGAATCTTGTCGTGCTCCAAATTTTGAAGCCTTCGCAGCTTCTCTTTGCGTTTCCGCTCGCGCTCCTCCCTTTCCTTCTGTAGACGCTGGAGTTCCTTTTCATCCTCATCGTCGCTGAAGTCGATTTGCTCCTTATTTATGGCTTCCGTGAGGTTGATCCCACCGTATTGGACGACTTCTTCTGCATAGATTGCCTCCTCCTCCTCCTCCTCCTCCTCTTCCTCCTCCTCGTTGTCATCGTCGTCTTCATCATCCTTTGCCTCATCCTTTGTGCCGGCCTGACCATCTCGGTTAGTGTCCTTGGCCCCAGCTCCACGTTTGCTCTGCTTCTTCCGAAGCGCAGCCTTTCTCTCCCTTCTCTTTCGTAGTCTCTCTCGCTTACGTCGAGCTTTCTCAGCCTGAGCGGCCTCTCGCTTCTTTTCTCGTTCGTGGCGCTTGTGCTTGATGATAACGGACTGAGCAACCGCAGACGTAGACTCTTGCTCAACGATGGCAGCCTTGAGGGCATTGTCCGCTCTCATACTTTGCAATACCTCTCTCTGAACCTGGATTCGCTTCTGTGACTCTCTCACAAGCTTTTGAGTTCCCGCATCGTCTGCATTGCCGAGCTTGCCAGTGTCCTCCTGCAAGATTTTCAGTTCTTTCTCTTCTGACCTGCAAGAGGGTGAGATTTTGACAGAAGAGAAGGGAGTTCACAGTGCAGGGGCAAGCCACAAGAGAAAGAAGACGACAGGGTGTGCATATTGAAATGAGAGAGAAAGTGGAGGTTACCTAAAACATTACCTGAACAAACTTACTTGAGCTCGTGGACCCTATTCCGAATTATTCGATTCTGCACAATTACCGCACGTATATTGCTCGCAGCCTCGCGAAAGCTGTACTCGAGACGATCGCCGTCCTCCCTGATGATTCGGGAAGTAATCTTGCCGTCGTACAGGGGGCTTGACAAACGATTGAAGTGCTCATTGAGAGTTGTGAGCGCGCTGCCTACTGTAGGTCCTGTGTCATCAAGCGAAGGGAGAATGGCAAAATCGACAACGACAGAACCAGCTCGAAGCTCCTCGATTTGAACACGATCGAGATGCACGCCTGTGGCCCTCGCAATGTCGTGTGCAAAGGCTAGCTTAAATTCAGCCTCTGCTTGTGATCCTGGAGGAAGTTTGTCAAGATCCCCATCAACCCTCAACGTGACGTCTGCCTGCTTGATATCATCTCTGTGTAAGAGTTTGAAGTCGTAAGCGAGGCAAAGGCAAAGGGGGCGGGGAGAGAGGAGAGGGGATCGTAGTCAGAACAAAGCACAAGTGCACTATAAGAGATATTTTCCCACCACATTTTGTAGGTCAATGACAAACGAAAAATGGTCAGCGCTTTGTAAACAAGACGTACTCTGAAGCAAACTCCTCCTTGATCATCTTGCGCATAGCATTCTCCTCTTCCTTTTTCGCCTTCTTCATGTCGGTGATCGCCTTTTCAGACGCCTCCTTGCCCACGTCTGACTTGAGGGGGCTACCAGAAGAAGGATCATTTGCGTTCTTGTTCAGAGACCTTGTAGAGGCGAACCGTCCCAAGCGCTTTGATCTCGTACGATTGAGACCCTGTCGCAAAGGTGAGCCGCCTTCGACTCTCTCAGAGTGCTCGTACATCAAGCCCTCTTCTCTCCCGAGCACCACCTCCTCCAAGATCTCCCCAAGACGCTCGTTCTGCTTCACAATCTGTCGCTCTAAAAACGTCGACCCAACTTCACTGTAATCGTCAGACACAGAATGGAGGGCAGCAACCATATCGCTTTCGAATTCTTCTTGCTCAGTCGTTTGAGCTTGCTTCTCAGCTGCAATGAGCTCTAAAAGATGGCGCTGCTGAGCCTCAGCGTTTCGCTGCATCATCATGCTGATTTGCATTACCTCTGCCATTGACTCTCCACTAGTTGCCGCTGCTGGGGAAACTACATTTCGTTGATGCTGGTTCCCATAATACGGTGGGTTGCCAGGGCGGAACTGAGATGGCGTCGATATTACAGGTGCTTTTGCTGCACCTCGAGCTAGTCTCAGTTTCGACCGCAACACCTTGATCTTGAGCCGAGCAACGCGGTCACGGAACTCAACATCCTTCGCCGCCATTGTTTTTTTGTCCCTTTCGAGCAGATGAAGAGCGATAAAAAAAACGTTGTCCAGGTTGCCCGGGGAACGTGCTGAGCTTACACGAGGTGGGAACGGTTTCAACGCCCGGCGCGGCTTCGCCCTCCTCTGGCTAGCAACCCGGAATGCAGTTTGACGCGAGGAAGCTAGCCCTCGCTTGGGACCCATACTCTGATGAGATGGACTTCGCTGAAGGTGTGGGGTATGCGTTAAGACAGTATGTCAACGAAGAACAGTCTCCTTGGTCAAGACAAGAGCTCATCGTGGAAACACTCGTCAAGGACTTGTACGCGAACCTCAGAGGAGGTAAAAAGGCAGCACGCAGCAGGCGGGTTTCTCTTTTCGCACTGTGCTGCCTTTCAGCCGCAAGCGAGCACGCTCGGGGACGTTGCTGGGATCTCGTAGCACCGCTCGGGCCGAAAGGTCTTCTCCCGCTTTTTGGTTTCTTCTTTACCGTTGAGACTCTGCGTGGTGCAAAGCCCGGCGGACCCGAAGTTGACAAGCAGCGGCAGCTGAAGTTCGCAGGAACAGTTTCTCTCGTCGAAAAGTCTCTTCTCCTCCTACTGGTCTGGATATGCATTTCTGGCAATGACAAGAACATCATGAAGCTCGCAGGGCTCGAGTCTGAACTGTGTTTTTTTTCACGTTTCACGGCTATCGCATCACGAGCACGGTTCTTGCAGGCCCGGTCCAACCTAAGGAATGCACAAGTTCTGGATCGAAATCTGCATGCACATGTCGAGAGACTGTCAACGCAGATCGAGGAGACCGGCCTGGATCATGACTTCTTTAAAATGGAACAGGAGCTTTTCTCTGCGCGGCAGAGAATCGAGGCATCCGCGAAGGAGGTCAAGGCGGCAGCCGCAACTGCGAAGGACCTTGCAGAGGCTCGGGATATCGTCTGGCAGATTCCACTCTCTTGGGGCACTGATGAAAACATTTCCCTTATGTCGCAGCCGGTGATCAAGGCTGCTTTGGACTCGGCCAATGTAGTGGACGTTTTCCTCGATGAGTTAGAGGGAAACGACACGGATGGAGCTGGGTCTCTAGATGAAGAAGATACTCGACTTTCCGGTGGGGATGGAGAAGAGGAGGGTAATGATAGAGAACACGAGAGGGCGCCGGGACAAAGCATGGCTGAATGGCGCGAGGTATCGCTCACGCTGTTGAACTCTTTGATATCGGCAGAGAAAATGTTCAGTCTCACACGTAGGGAGCTGCCAACTAGGATCTTGGCTTTTCAGCGAAGCGAGCGACTAAAGGGTAACGACGCGGGAGCGCTCTCAAAGGCTGACGACCTTTTGCTGCACTTCCATTGCCTTCGTATATTTATCATTCTGAATGGGCTGGAGCAAAGCAGTGGCGAAGAAGATACCATTTCACTTCATGTAGACTCTATTGTGAGGAAACTCTTTCATCATTTTAGACTCGCCTCGAGATGGAGCTCTTCACAAGAAAAACTCTGCCAGGATGCCATCGAGTTCGAAATGAGTGACGTCTCCGTTTACACAAGGCACGCGCAAGGGCATTGCATGTGGCAAAACCCTACTGAACTGGGGAACAAGAAGGAAATTGCAGTGGTTAACGCACCGGAGGACAACGGGGATGGCGCCATTGTCGCCTTACTCGAACGCAATAAAGCCAAGGAGCTCTATTTCCGATGCCATAACATGGAAACATTTCTACGTATATATTTGCACGATGCCGGCGGTAGTGCTGCCCTTCTTTCGTCGGCGGCAATAGCCGAAGCACGTGCGCTGTATGACAAGCTTGTATCCTCGTGTCGAAGCCATAGGAGACTTCAGGCTCGGGAAGGACTGGCAGCGTGCAGACTTCAAGCAATTGCGAGAGGCAACGCGTGCCGTCGACGCCTACAACAACAGAGAGCAGCGGAAGTCGCTGCTCGAGCTAAGGAAGCTATTGAGAAGGCTGCAATTGTTGTACAACGCGCATGGCGTTGGGTTGGGAGAAGACGTCGAGCTGTCGCGCTTCGACAGGGGCTAAAACTACGGGCTCGCTCACGCCAGCACGCCACGCTCAAAATACAACGGTGGTGGCAAACTCTTTGTTCCGTCCTTCGTTTTAGGATCGCAGCAGAAGAGAAGAGGCGATATGCGGCGAGGAGGCGGAAGCAGGAGGAAGAACGCCAACTGCGCGACATCGCAGCGCGTGTTCTCCAACGCTGCGTTCGCCGCCGTCGCAATCGCATGTGAGTTATTAGCAATCAGGAACATATATAGGAGCGTTTCCTACCTTTGCTGAACTGCCGTTTACACCTTTGGAAGTTTCCGAAGGTGTAAAATGCATTTGCAACCAATGACCCACAACACGAAACTGAACCATCCGTAGTCGGGCAGCAGAACTTCGATCCAGGAAACGCGAGTTCCAACGGCGCAAAGCCCTCCGAGACTACCGTGGTCGACAACGAGCTGTCCTACGCGAGAGAAAGGAGCTCTCAACGTTTTGTGACGACTTAGAAACGGCCGTTGCAGATGCGCAATTTGATCTGCAGCGGGAAGATGAAGTCCCGGCTGTCTGGGAACAAGCTTCATCTAGATCTTTTGATGATCGGTGCGAATATGTGTCCCAGCTCATTCCCGGCGTTTCTGAGCGTATCTTGCACATGATTGTCGAGTCTGGAGCTGAAGTGAGTGCGAACACGGTTGTCGAAAACATGAGGGGCAGTTCAATTTATATGGCTAGTGACTCCTTCGGCTCTGCTGAAGTTCGCGGAGTTCTTAAGCTTCTCGAAACAAACGCCTTCTGGCTCTCTCGATGTGCTCGTACGTTTGAGGATGTCAAGCGTTTCCTTTCGTCTCCACCGGCGTACGTCTCTGGTAGGGGAACTCTGTGCATAGTCGCTCTAGACATCTCAAAGCGTAAGATTGGCTCCGAAGAGAAGGAAACTAGCGAAAGAGATGGGAACAAGAGGGCGCCTACTGTGTTGGGCATTTGCGTTGCAGAAACAGATTTTAAGACAACAGTGGAGGTCGTAGACATTGTTCCGACAATACGTGGGGGAACCATCAGCGCGGGCAAGGCGATTGTACGCGCCGTGCGTCGGCACCCGCGGTTTTCCTTTGTACTACAAGCCGCGATGGGAAAGATGAAGGTGAAGCCAAGAGCAATTGCGGCGACCGCCATCGCAAGCATTGACCCTACTTGGTTCCTTGAGGGGTAGAAATAAATAAAATAGCGCGACCTCCTGCATTTTCACTTGTTGATTACTGCTCTTGCAATCTTTTCTGCACGTGACGCAATGTCATGGCATTCACTAAGCAATTCTGACTGCGCTATTCCGTGAGCGACTTCAATTATTGTCGACGCATCTAATTTCATCTTTGCGCGGCGAGAAATGGCGCTGACGTCGTGTTCTCTAATGTCGCCGCAGAGACCTTGCAGCTGCTTCGCCTTGAATTTTAGCATTTTTGCAAAGGAGATCGCAGAGATTGCCCCCCTTCCCTGGACCAGCTGCTGGCCCTCTCCTTTACCCTTGCCTTTGCTACCACCTGCTGCAGTCGCACGCACCTCCATGGCTGCGTCACGCTGTATCCTAGCAAGCGCCCACCGAAGATTGCAAGCGTTAAGCCAGTTGCAGTTGACTGAGAGGACCTCATCATCCAGGTTCTCAACAGTGTGAAACCAACCCGCAGGAACGAAGATAGCCTCACCCGGGAGCTGGATGACCTCGAGTGGTTTTGCGAGACGCAAATTCGGAAATCGTCTTGCGTCGTGCCTTGCCTCGTGTCGAGTGAAGAAGTCACGAGCTGTCTCCTCACCCCACTCATCGTAAAGAAGGTGCGTCTGCTCTGGTGGCAAGAGGAGCCATCGCTTCCTCCCACATACGTTGACGCTCCACGAATAAGTGTTGAGAACGTCGGCATGCAGCAGTGTTCGGCTTGACTTCGGCCCGAGGTAGATGAAGTGGTAGTCCGTCACTCCAACGTGTACCAGGTATTCGTTTAACCAGTCGTCTCGAAACCATTTTGGCGTTGGCGCAGCCTCACCTGCGCCGTCGAGCCTGTAGTGCCAGTCCTTCAAGTATCCGCTTTGGCTTCCCCATTCCTCAAGAAAGACCCCAAGTTGTGTCTTACTTCGGACACCAGTCGACGTAGACACTACGTCCACAAGGTGCTGCCCTCCACAGCGTGCGATCAGTCCTTTTGGGTCTAACTTCCCGTCCTCCTTGATCCACTCTTTGAACGCTTTCCAGTCGGATACTAGATCGGAAATTACCGCAGGGTGGTTTGCCTGGAGCGCGCGTTCAAACCAGTCTTCGTACGAGTCGTGTTCTGCTGAGAGCCTTAGGACGCCGGGATTCTTACTTCTTCCGCTGGCTTCGTGCCGGCTGAGCTCGTGCAAGGCACGTCTTCGCTCTGGGTACGCAAGGAAGTACGTTTCCAATAACTCCGCAGGTCTCATGGACCCAGAGCTAGCGATGACGTTGGAGAGAACAGCATCCTTGACGTGCAGCAGCATATTCAGCGTTCGTGGTTTTTGACCGGCGCACGTGCGAGGGTCGTCTGCACCAACCTTGGCCACCCCCGCCTTCTCTCTCTCTCCGAAGCTCATCACAAAAAGAATCACGAGAAGACGGCGCACTCTCACATTTCCTTGAAATTCGCTGCAGCAGCGGCGCTGTTTTCTTCTTTTCTTTGTTCGCAAAGTAGCTGGGCTGTAATATCGGAGTGATGGCAGAGCGATACAACCGATGGGCGGACGCGAGCACGGGGATCCATCCGTTTGTGCCAAGGACTACACGGATCCTTCCCAAGAGCGTAGTGTCTGCCATTCCGCGAGCAATTGTATTCGGTACTCTAGCAGTAATTCGTTGCGTTCTCTTTGCGGTGCTGCTGCTCTTGATCGCAATCACTTCCGTGGTCCTCGAGCCGCTGTC
>JACLAD010005690.1_pt1 | contig 15553 bp, 15 predicted proteins | sample 8027901 | NCBI WGS metagenome assembly JACLAD01 (sample SAMN15725071, study PRJNA655200) | protist metagenome | isolation source: fluorescence activated cell sorting (FACS) single amplified genomes of... | place: Spain: Blaines Bay Microbial Observatory, Mediterranean Sea | collected 2016-07-05 | reverse complement strand
CGCCGACCCCGTCGACGACGCGACCCGCGAGGTGCTCGACGTCCTCGAGTCCGTGGAGCGCATCCGCGCCGCCGACCCGTCGCTGCGCCGGTCGCTCCGGTCGCTCTCCGCGGACCTGACCGAGGCGGTGAACGCCGACCAGTACGACGCGGCCCTCCGCGCGACCGTCGAGATGACCGCCGAGGTCCGCGACGGGATCGAGCGCCTCGACATCACCGACGTGGCCGTCGAGCCGCTCCTCAGCGCGCTCCGCGGGCTCGCCGACGCCATCCAGGCCACCCAGGGCGACGGCGGGGACGGCGGCTGAGCCCCGGCGACGGCGGCTGACCGTCCGGGGCCGCCCGGGTTGCTAGCATCGCCGCGCCCGCGCCGACCGGCCGGGACGCTGCACAGGAGGAACGATGGTCCGGGGAGCACGAGTCGCCGACGAAGCGGTGCGCGCCTACATGGAGGCCCTGCAGGACCCCAACACGGCGGTCGACTGGGACGAGGTGGAGGAGCTCGCGTCCCAGATCGCCGAGACGACCGACCCCGTGCGCCGCGTCCTGCTGCGCGCGGAGTGGCGCCGGGCGTCCGACCCCGCCACCTACCTCCCCGACCTCGAGGCGGACTTCATCGCGTTCGCGTCGCAGTGGGCGCAGGCCAACCGGGTCAGCGGGGACGACTTCTTCTACGAGGGCGTCCCGCTGCAGGTGCTGCGCGAGGCCGGGATGGGCATCTCCGACGAGGCGCGCCAGTACGCGGACGCGGACCTGGTCGACGCCGACGCCGACGCCGGCGCGGCCCCCGCGGTCGTCGCGTCGATCGACGAGCCGCCCGCCGCGGCCGACGACGGCCCGCCCTTCGAGGCGGGCACCGCGATGGGGGCGGTCTACGCGGCCATCGACGACCAGCCCTTCACCATCAACGACCTGGTCGACCGGGCCGACGCCAGCCGGTCCACCGTCCGCGCCGTCCTCGACAAGCTCGACGAGATGGGCCGCCTGACCGAGCTCGACCCCGTCGAGACCGGTGGCGCCGGCCGCGCCCCCAAGCGCTTCCAGGTCACCCCGGACTAGCCCGGGTCCCGGTCAGGTCGCCACCGGCAGCACCAGGGCGACCTGCTCGAGCACCATCCGCGTCGGCCGGTGCGCGCTGCGCGTGCCGTCCGGGTCGGGCCATCCCAGGTTCCGGTCGGCGGCGGGGAAGGCCCCGCCGGCCAGCAGCAGCCGCAGGCGGTGGCCGTCCGGCAGCCGGGCGGCGACGGGGGAGAGGTCGATGACGGCTCGCCGCCCGCCCTCCACCCCGACCAGGCGGACCAGCCCGTCGGCCAGGGACGTCGAGCGCCCGCGCCGGTCGACCTCGGTCAGGTGGACGGCGACGTCCGCGATGCCCGTGTCGGCGGTCACGGCCAGGCGGACGGCGCCGGCGCCGACGACGGTGAGCGCCCGGTCGAGCGGCGGGCTCGTGACGGCCACCACGTCCGGGCGCGCCTCCAGCCGGGTGGTGTCGACGCGGCCCGCGCCGAGGGACAGGGTCCGCGCCGTCGTCGACGGGGTCGGGTCGGCGGGGTCGTAGCGCACCTCCACCGGCGTCGCGGTCACCGCCGGCCGCCGCAGCAGCCGGCGACCCGCGACGAGCCACTCCTCCTCGACGTGGGGGGGCGGCCAGGCGGGGAGGTCCCACCACCGCTCGGCGCCGGCGAGCCAGACCCGGGCGCGATGCTCGGGCGGGGCGACGCCGCGCAGGTGGGCGTCGAAGTGCGCGCGGGCCCGCGCGATCGCCTCGAGCTGCAGGCGGGGGTCGAGGTGCCCCCAGGGGCCGACCACGAGCGGGGTCGGCCGGACGGCCTGGAGGATGCCGTGGTCGTCGAGCTGGCGGTGGACGAAGAGGTCCGACCAGCCCGTGACGTGGCTGGTCGGCGGCAGGTCGGCGAGGGCGTCGCGGTGGTCTCCGGTCGCCCACGCCGCGGTCGACGGGTCGGGGTGGTCGACGTGCAGCTGCCAGATGGGGGAGCGGTGGCCGAGGACGGCCGTGTCGACGTCGGCGACGGGCAGGACGCGGAGGTCCTCGACGAGCCCGCCCACGTCCCCCCGGGCGGCCACGAGATCGCCGATCCGGCCGAGCAGCCCGCGGTCGGCGTCGGCCATCGCCTCGAGGGAGGCGAGCCAGCGGGCCGTCGTCTCCAGGTGGCGCACGCCGCGCGGGTCGGGCAGGCCGAGGCGGCTGTGGGTGATCCCGAGGGCGACCGCGTCGACGAGGTCCGGCACGGCGGCCGCCGCCGCGATCGCCGTCGCGCCCACGTAGCTCAGGCCCGACGTGCCGAGGTGCCCGTCGCACCAGGGCTGGGCGTGGACCCACTCCGCCGTGCGGGCGCCGTCGGCGGCCTCGTCGATCGCGGGCCGGAACGCCCCCTCCGACCCGAACCGCCCGCGGACGTCCTGCAGGACGACGGCGTAGCCCGCCGCGACCAGGGCCTTCGCCTGGGCCACGAGCGGCAGGCCGAGCACGCCGGCGCGGCCGTAGGGGGTGCGGATCAGGACGACGGGGTGCCGGCGGCCGCCGGAGGGCCGGTGCACGTCGGTGGCGAGGCGGGTCCCGTCGGCCATCTCCAAGAGGTGCCGGTCGACCGACGCGAGGTCGCGCGCGGCCCGACCGAGCCGCAGGAGGGGATCGGGGAGCAGGGGCACCCGCGGGAGTCTGCCCGCTCGGCGTCCGCGACCGCGAACCGCCACCGCGCGACCGGCGACCCCGGGATGCGACGCCCGCCGCTGCAGCGGCCCCCGCGGGACGGCGCCGGGGGAGGGGGTGGGGCGCGTCTCACGTCGCCGCTGCGCGCGACACGAGCAGCACCTGGGAGGGATCGACGCGGTCGGCCCACCGGCGCTTGTAGGCCATGTCCATGCCGAGGTCGTAGGTGGCGACGTCCTCCGCCCCGAGTGCCTCGACCTGGCGCCACTGCAGCAGGTGGCCGACGCCGAGGTCGGCCGCCTCCGCCGCGTAGCTCAGCTGGAGGCCGCGGTAGGTGCCGGCCCGCACCCCGCCGAGGATGAAGCCGACGTCGTCGCCGTCGAGGGTGGCGATCCCGCAGCGCAGCCGCCCCGAGGCCGCGAGGCGGTCGATCATCAGGCCGTACATGCGCCGCATCTCGGGGGCGAGGAGACCGTCGTGCCGGCGCCCCTTCCAGCTCCGGCGCTCGACGGCCACGAGGCGCTCGAGCAGCCCGTCGGCGTCGTCGACGCGTTCCACCTCGATCGCGGCCTCCTCGCCGAGGCGGCGCAGCCGGGCGCGGAAGCGCCTGGACCGCCGTCCGAGCCACGCGTCCACCCCGCCGGCCAGGTCGGCGCGGCACCGCGCGACGCCGTCGGCGCCGAGGACGTCGCCGAACCGCGAGAGCGCGCGCGCCGCGTGCGCGGCCAGCTGGCTGCCCGGGTCGAGGCCGGGCAGGACGAGCTGATCCCAGGCGGGGACGAGGTCGGGGTCGGCCAGCGCCGCCGCGAGCTCGTCGGCGTGGACGGCGGGATCTGGGAGCAGCAGCGGGCACGCGAACCCCCACATCGCGTCGCGACCCACGAGGGTGCGTCGTCCGTCCGGCGAGGTCACGACCATGAGGACGGCCGCCCACCGTCCCACCCGCCCGAGGACGAGGGGCACGGCGCCGGGGGAGAAGGCCGTCCGCGCGCTGTCCGCCCAGTCCGGCCCGGAGCAGAACCGGTCGATGCCGTCGGTCGCGTCGGCGAGGGCCTCGAGGTCGGCCGCCGCCTCGTCCGGTTCCGGTGCGCGCACGGGGACGAGCGTACGGAGCCGCGGGTGCGCGATGATGGCGCCATGCCCGACGCCCGCCCTGACATCCCCCGCTTCCACCTCGCCGTCCCCGTCGACGACCTCGACGCCGCCCGCGCCTTCTACGGCGGGGTGCTCGGCCTCGAGGAGGGCCGCAGCGACACCCGCTGGATCGATTGGGACCTGCACGGCCACCAGTTCGTCACGCACCTGGTCGACGAGGGGCGCGCCGAGCGGGCGCACAACCCCGTCGACGGCCACGACGTGCCGGTGCCCCACTTCGGCGTGCTGGTGGACCCCGACGCGTTCGCCGTGCTGGCCGACCGCCTGCGCGCGGCGGACGTGCGGTGGGTCATCGAGCCGTACCTGCGGTTCGCCGGCGAGCCGGGGGAGCAGTGGACGATGTTCCTGCTCGACCCGGCCGGCAACGCCCTCGAGTTCAAGGCGTTCGCCGACGACGCGCAGGTCTTCGCCACCTGAGCGCAGGTCGTCGGCCGGTGCGCCGATCCGAAGAGTGGTCGGCAGCCAGACGGGCACCTCCTCGAGCTCCGAAGACGTCGATACGTCCCGATAGCGAACCGGGTTGCGCCCGGTCTTCACCGGCTACAGCCAGGCGTCGGGAACCGTGAACCCGTGGTGGGTCACCAGTCGTGCCAGCAGGCTGGTCGCGTCGTGGAGCGGACGGCTGGTGATCTGCTGCCAGCTGCAGGCGGCGGAGAACGCCAGGCTGCGGGCCGCTGGGACGGACCGGGTGCGGTACACGACCGGTGGGGCCGTGTCCCACCAGTCGGACATGGCGTCTGACAGCTGCTGGGAGATGTCGAGCAGCGGATCGACGCCGTCCTGGGGCGGCTGGTCCAGGCGGCCGGTGTTGATGCGGTCGTCCACGCCCAGGGCGTCGAGGTTGGCCTGATGGGTCAGGTGGAGCGCCGGCGGGGGTCCGTCGAGGCGGATGAGCCAAAGGGGGTTCGTGTCGATCAGGTGTGCGGGGAACCGTTCTCGGGCTGCGGCGATCGGGTCGTTGGCTGCGCAGCGGATGCGGAACCGGCCCGATGGCGGGTCGAATCGATGCCGCGCTGTGGGGAACGGCTGCCAGCCCCAGTCAGCGTGGTCCTGGGTGTCGATTCGCCACCACGTGGGGGAGGTGGCGGTCACGCGCAGGCCGGATGGCCGGTCAGGGGGGAAGGTCAGGACTGATCCCCGGCGAGGCGTGCCATCGCAACCGCGTCGGCGACCTGCCCGGCGGCGAGGAGCCCGGCGATGCTGACGCCACCCGAGCGTGGCTGGTCTGCGGTCGCGAGGGCATCGGCGTGCACCGGGTCACTGGTGACCTCGGCCAGTGCGACCAGGACCTCAGGCAGCCCGGCGTGGGTCTCGCCGCGGGTCAAGTCGAACTGCCAGTCGGGGTGCAGGACCTGTCGGGCAACCCCGTGCACGCCGAGCAGGGTGCCGCGCTGCCGTCGACGGTCAACTCCCTTGCGGTCGCTGATGGAGCCGACCAGCTCCACCACCTCGCGCGTGGTCAGGCTGCGGCTCTGCAGGTCGGCCCGCCGCTGCTGATGGCGCATCACGTTGACCTCGCGGGCCAACCGCCGCGCGACCGGAGGCACCTCTGCGAACGGGTCGTCGGTCCCGGCGTCTGCGAGCAGTTCAAGGGTTGCGAGCAGGGCGGGATCGTCGTCGACCTTGGCACGGAGCCGACTCATCACTGAGTTCACCGACATGGACACACCTCCGCCATGAAGTCTACAACGTCTACAGCCGCCGACCTGCTCTCGGGTGGAGTGGCCGACAGCGCCCGACGGGCTGACGGTCCGAGGTAGGGTTACATAATCTTCATTATGTTCGCGTGTCGGACGTCGCCGCTCCGCACGACGCGCTTCTGGGATCGGTCTGGCCGCGGGTCCTCTGCGGGTGCCACGCTCAGGCCTGGTGTCGTTCCCTACGCAGGAGGGATCGAAGGGTCCCAGCGTTCGCATAGCCGACCCGCAAGGCGATCTCGGCGGAGCTGAGGTCGGTGGTTGTCGAGAGGTGACGAGCTCGTTCGATGCGAAGCCGCTGGACAAACCCGAGCGGCGTGAGGTTGAGCGTCGAGCGGGTTCGCCGTTCGAGGGTTCGCCGACTGGTGCCGATCGACTGGGCAGCGGACGCGATGTCGAACGGTTCGTCAAGGTGGGCACGGACATGGCGCTCGAACTCCACGACGATCGGGTCTTCGTGCTGCAGGTGTTCGTAGGCAACGAAGGCCGCCTGGGATGGGCGGTGGTCGATGAGGAGCAGCTGGGCGACGTGCTGGGCGAGGTCAGGGCTGATCGATCGAACGAGTGAGAGGGCGAGATCGATGTGGGCGAAGGCGGCGCCCGCGGTGACCAGGCTTCCGTCCACGACGACCATGGTGTCCAGGTCGAGGTCCACGGTCGGGTAGCGGCGCCGGAACTCCGGTCCCAGGAACCAGCTGGTCGTGGCCCGCCTTCGATGCATCCGCCCGGACTCGGCCACAGCGAATACACCGGTGCACGCAGCAGCGATCCGGGTGGATCCGTCATCCAGCCGACCGAGCGCCTGGATGACGGCGCGCGCACCTCGGTTCCGCAGTGACTCGAAGGTGGCCTCGGCGGTCAGGGTGCCCAGGGCAGGAACGATGATCACGTCGAAGTCCCCCAGCTCCGAGAGTGAATGGTCAACCGGCAGGATCATCGACGTCGACGTCGTCACCCGCCTCCTCGGCCCGATGATCGCGAGCTCGAGCGGGCCGATACCTGCGTCGACGTCGCCCCGCACCCCGTCGGCCACCTGCATGATGTCGATCATCGATGCGACGGCCGAACCGAAACAGCCGTCGAGAGCGATCATTCCCATGCGCATGACGCAAACGATAGCAAAGCAGTCGCATGCGACACCTCGTGCACTGGAGTCCCCACGTACGTTGTCATCGCAACCACAACCGCTCGACCCCGAGGAGACCCCGATGTCCGCCCCTCCCTCACTCCCCTACGCCTTCGTCGCGAAGATCATCGCGGCCGATGGCCAGCACGACGCACTCGCCGAACTGCTGGCCAGCGCGGTCGACCTCGCAAACGAGGAGGAGGGCACCATCGTCTGGTTCTCGTGCAGGACCAGCCCCGACACCTTCTGGATCTTCGACGCGTTCCGCGATGAGGCCGCTCGCGATGCACACGCCAACGGTGCGATCGTCGATGCCCTCATGTCGAGCCAGCACCTCCTCGGTGCCGACCCCGAGATCCTTCCGGCCGACGTCCTCGCGGCCAAGCTCCCCTAGCCCCAGTCCGACCAGACCCTACAGACCCGTCCGCGACCTCCGTCCCGAACCCAGGAGCCGCGGAACGAACATCAACCCGGCCCCCGAGAGGTCGGCCCCAACCATCTGGAGCTCCGATGTCCGACAGTCCCGTCCCGATCCACCACGTTCGCCGGGGCAGTGGCGCGCCCCTCCTCCTGGTCCACGGCCTCGGCTCCTCGATCGAGTCGTGGTCACCGATCATGGACGGCCTCGCCGCCCACCGGACGGTCATCGCGCCGGACCTGCCAGGGCACGGCCGGACCCCGCCTCTGTCAGAGGAGACGGTGGCGGCCACCGCCGACGCGCTGGAGGGGTGGATGCGCGAACAGCGACTCGAGGATGTCGACATGGCCGGCTCATCGATGGGCGCAAGGCTGGTGCTCGAGATGGCCCGGCGGGGACTCGGCCGGGATGTCGTGGCACTGGACCCGGGCGGCTTCTGGACCGATGTGCAGGCCAAGGTCTTCCACAGCACGCTGTTCGCGTCGGTCAAGCTCGTCCGGGCCATCCGCGGCGCCCTGCCTACCCTCCTCGGCAACCCGGTGACCCGCACCGCGCTGCTGGCTCAGCTCTCGGCCGCCCCATGGCGCCTGGACCCCGACTACGCCCTGTCGGAGTTGCGGGGGATCGCCGACACCGCGTCGTTCTTCCCCCTGCTCGACGACCTCGCCAACGGACCCCGACAGGAGGGCATGTCCCCCGGCACGGCCCGGGGGCGCCAGACCCTCGTCTGGGGGCGCCGGGACCTGGTCACCCCGGGCAGCCAGTCCGACACGGCGACCGACCGCTTCCCCGATGCTGACCTGGAGTGGATAGACGGTTCCGGGCACTTCCCGCACTGGGACCGACCCGAGGCGACGCTCGACCTTCTCCTCTCCCGAACCGGGTCGGATCAGCCGGCCGCTTGACCAAGGGCGGACAACCTGTGTCGGTCATGCTGAGCCTGGCCAAGCACAACGTGCAGGCTGACTTCTCCTCAGCCGACAAGGGCGCGTGGCACTGGACGATGCTGATCCGTCTCCCCGCCCGCCCTGGCCCTGGGCGAGGTGATCGCCAACACCCTGCGGGCGAAGTCCCCACCGGCGGGCGGCCACCACCACGAGACCTACCTCTCCGATCCCCGGACTCGCAGAACTTCGCACCTCGGGTGAGACAACGACGAGTCCTGCCGTCTCAATGAACATGCGAAATGCCTGTTCAACCGCCTCCCTACTTTGCGGGTTTCCTGAGACCTGACATCTCCCCGGCGGCCGCGTGCGCGACGTCGTGAGCCCACGTCCTGACCGTGCGGCGGTAGGCCTCGGGCGACGAGGTGTCGACGTCGGCGATGGTCGCCGTCGCCCGGTCGGCACCGGTCCGCGGTGGGCTCGTCGGATCGTCCTCCGGGCGACGGCGGACCCGTGCCGGGCCATCGACCGCGGCCCGGATGCGGCGCATGGCGTGCGCGGACGGGGCCCGGTCCAGGTGCGCGAGCACGAACTCCGACATCGACGCCCGCACGTCGTGGGCGCTCCACCCGTGCTGGAGCACGTAGGCGCTCACGACCAGGTGGTGGACCGTCCCGTAGCGCGAGTCGGTGTAGTCGAGCTCGAGGCACCGGTGGAACAGGTCGTCGCAGTCGGGCACCCCGCAGTGCGGGCACGCGGACGACGCCATGGCTCGCAGGCTACGCCGCCGTCGCGATGCACCGCGGCGGGGAACCCCGGCGGGAGGTGCCGCGGCCCGCTAGGCTCCGGCACACGCCGGTCGCGACTGTCGACCGGCGTTTCTCATTCCCGGCCCGAGAGGGGCTGGGACCAAAAGGATCGATACCAGCGTGACTCAAGGCACCGTCAAGTTCTTCAACGCCGACAAGGGGTTCGGCTTCATCGCACCCGATGGTGGTGGGGAGGACGTCTTCGTCCACTTCTCCAACATCGAGGCCAGCGGCTACCGCACGCTCGACGAGAACCAGCGCGTCGAGTTCGAGATCGGCCAGGGCCGCAAGGGTGACGAGGCCCAGAAGGTCCGCCCCATCGAGGGCTGACCCTCCCCCACACCGCGCGTGAGGTCGACCCCTTCGGGGTCGGCCTCTCGTCGTTCCGGGGGGTTCGGCGCCACCCGCGGGCACGTAGGGTTCGGCGCCATGGACGCCTTCGTGCTGACCGTCATCGGCCGCGACCGCACCGGACTCGTCGACGTGCTCGCCCGCGTCGTCGCCGACCACGGCGGGACGTGGCAGCGCAGCCACGTCACCGAGCTGGCCGGGTGGTTCGCCGGCGTCGTCGCGGTGCGGGTCCCCCGAGACACCGCGGCGGCGTTCGAGGCGGCCCTCCCCGCGCTGGCCGACCACGGCCTCGACGTCGCCGTCCGCCACGGCGCCGCCGGCGACGACCCCGACCGGGACGGCGTCCGGGTGGCGATCGTCGGGGCGGACCGCAGCGGGATCGTGGCGGAGATCTCCGCGCTGCTCGCCCGGCTCGACGTCGGCATCGTCGACATGCGGACCTGGACCGAGCCGGCCGCGGTCGCGGGCGAGCCGCTCTTCCGGGTCGCCGCACGGCTGGCCCTGCCCGCGACCCTCGGGCGGGAGGCCCTGGCGGACGCCCTCGAGGGGCTGGCCGCCGACCTCATGGTCGACCTCGACCCCGAGGACGCGCCCGCCTGACCTCCGCTAGTGGGCGTGCGCGGGGCGGACGAAGTGCTCGAGCCCCTCGGTGCTGCCGACGCGTGGGGGGTTCACGGGCGGCAGGTGGGCGCCCGCCGCGGGGCGCTCCTCGACCCGCGCGACCCGCCCCTCGGCGTCGAACGCCGCCCTGACGTGCACCGGCCGGCCGCCCGGGCCCTCGCCGCACCACGTGTAGCCCTCGGCGTCGCGGACGCGGGGCTGACCGGCCCGGCGCACCGCCTCCTCGACCGTCATCCCGACGGCCAGCCCGTCGCTCGCGTCCACGCCGCCGGTGTCGGCGCCCACGCCGAAGCCGCACGCGTCGCGCGGCACGCCCAGCGCCCGCTCCCACATCTGCAGGTACGCCTCGGGACCGCGCAGCATGTCGGTCGTGATCTGGTCGCCCGCCAGGGCGTGCAGGTCCTCGAGCCAGTCCGGGTACAGCCCGTAGTGGGCGACGCCGTCGACGTCGATGTCGTAGGGCTCCCGGGTGCCCGAGACCTGCCGGTCGACGACCGCCCCGCCGGGCGCGGTGAAGGGGTAGTCGACCCCCTCCCCCGCCGCCGGCTCCCGCGGGGCGCCCTGCCCGCCGAGCCCGTTGGTGTCCGCGCCGTACCCGAAGCCGAAGTAGTAGTCGTCGTGGATCCACTCGCGGGTGGCGCGGCGCCACTCCGCGACGAAGCCCTCCGCACCGCCGGCGTAGGGGGTGACGGTCCCGCCGAGGTCGTAGATCCGCTCGTAGACGATCGGGTCGGCCCAGCCGTGGCTCGAGATCAGGCCGTGGTGGCCGATCTCGTCCATGACGTCGAGGGCCTCCTGCGCGGCCCTGGCGGACATGTGGTCGGGGTCGAAGATCATCCCCCGGTCGGCGATCTCGGCGAGCAGCCGAGCGCCCTGGTCGGTGAGGCCCGCGATGTTGCAGTGCGGACCCGCGGGGTACGCGGGCGCCACCCCGGTCACGCCCGCCACGTCCAGGACCAGGCCGGCGAGCACGTCGCGGGCGGGCTCCTCGACGGGGGTTCCCGCCGCGCCGTCGTCGATCAGGTTCAGCTGCGTCCGGTCGGTCCCGAAGTCCCGGTCCTCCGGGCAGGTCTCCATCCGCCAGAGGTGGCCGGTGTCGAGCAGGTTCCCGCCGTTCACGATGACCCCCGTGGTCCCGGCATCGCCCTTCACGCCCGACAGCGCGTTGTCGAACTTGTTGACCAGCTGGATCTGGCGGATCCCGAGGTCGTGGACCTCGTCGAGCTGGGCGATCATCTGCGCGTCGGTGCACTGCGAGACGCCGAGCAGCTCGCGGCAGTCGAAGATCACCGAGGTCTCGATCCCCATGACCAGCGCGAGGCGTCCGGAGTTGATGACGCGCCGCGCCTCGAAGGGATCGGTGACGATCTGCGCCCACCCCTCCCCCGGCCCGCCGGCGCGGGCGTCGAGGTAGTCGACGAACTGGTGGAGCCGCTGGATCTGGAGGCGGATCGAGTCCATCTCGTCGCAGGTGTTCCGCTTCTGCGGCCACACCTCGCAGAGGGCGTTGTTCTCCACCATCAGCACCGTCATCATCCGCAGGCCACCGCGCCACGCCCGCTCGAGCCAGCGGTGGTAGACCTGCTCGTAGGTGAGGGTCCCGCTCGTCGGCACCGTGAAGGACGGCCACAGCTCGTCCCCGCCGAACCCGCCGGGTCCCTCCCCCAGCAGGGCCTCCTGGATGCGCCCGCCGAGCGCCTCGTTCTGCACGCAGTCCCGCAGCGCCTGCTCGACGCCGTAGGGGTGCCAGGGCTGGCCGCAGCGCAGGTCGCCGCCGAGGAACTCGAAGGCCATGAGGTGGAGGTGGCCGTCGATCGTGCCGCGCACCTCGTCCCAGGGCGTCTCGCCGGCCAGGATCGGCCCGTCCACGCCGAGCGGGATCTCCGGCCAGGTCCCGCAGCGCGCCTCGTCGACGGAGGCGAGGCGGAACGCCGCCTCGCGTGCGCGGGTGTCGGTGACCAGCCGGGTCCTGCCGCCCACGACGGCGAGCGCCCGCCCGGACGCGGCGTCGAGGGTGAACGTCAGGGTCCCGTCGCCGTTCCACCGCGCCCGCCAGTCCGCGGACGGCGACGCCGCGCCCGGCGCCACGCCCCCGAGGTGGGTGTCGAGGGTGGGGAGGAGGTCACCGGTGCGGATGTCGAGCGGCACCGGGAGGTTGTCGGCGAGGGAGCCGGGGAGCTCGGTGTCGGTGTCGACGGGCAGCACGTACTCGACGTCCTCGACGAGCGCCCCCAGCGCCTCGACGGGGCCCCCGCGCGCCGCGACGACGTCCCCCGCGGGGTCCACGAGCAGGTACCGCCCGAGCGCGGTCGGCTCGAAGCGGAACGGCGTCCCGGCGCCGTCCGCGTACCCCGCGCCGTCGCGGCCGAGGACCCGCCCCGTGGCGGCGCTCGTCAGCTCGTAGCAGCCGAGCGCCATCGCGTACTCGTCCTCGGGGGCGGGCTGGCGGCCGACGTCGGGGTCCGCGAGGTGCGGGACGGTCGGGAGGTCCTGGCCGGCGTGCGCGTGGGTCGGCGCGACGAGCGGCAGCAGGGAGATCGTCGAGACCGCGACGAGCGCGGCGATGAGCAACCGGGTGGTGCGGGACGTCGACATGGCGGCCTCCGGGGGCCCCTGTCGGCTCCGTCGGCAGGCCCCACGCGAGCAGCATCGCAGAGAGTTGACCGTTCCTCCACTTCTTCTCCGGCGCGTCGACGTCGCACGGGCGTGGCAGGATCCGCGCGTGCCGGACCGCCACCCTCCCCCGCCCGAGCTCGCGGACCTCGTCCGGCTGCGCCGCGTGCGGGACCGGATCGACCGCGAGTACGACCGGCCGCTCGACGTCGAGGCGCTGGCCCGCGGGGCCCACATGTCCGCAGGGCACCTGAGCCGCCGCTTCCGCGAGGCCTACGGCGAGCCGCCGTACCGCTACCTCGCGACCCGGCGGATCGAGCGCGCGATGGCGCTCCTGCGACGCGGCGACGTCACCGTCACCGAGGCCTGCATGGCCGTCGGCTTCGCGTCGCTCGGGACGTTCTCGACCCGCTTCGCCGAGCTCGTCGGCGAACCCCCGAGCGCCTACGCGGCGCGCCACCTCGGTGGCCGGGCGGGGCTGCCGCCGTGCGTCGAGCGGCGCGTCACGCGACCGGTCAGGAACCGAGAAGCCCCGGGCACCCCCCGGCGCGCAGGATGACGCCATGCACCTCACGATCCACTCGAGCTTCCTCCCCCACGACGACGCGGAGGCCGCCCTCGCCTTCTACCGCGACACCCTCGGCTTCGAGCTGCGGCTCGACGTGGGGTACGAGGGGATGCGCTGGCTGACCGTCGGCCCGCCCGGTCAGCCGGACACCTCCGTCGTCCTGCACCCCCCCGGCGCGGACCCGGGGATCACCGACGAGGAGCGCCGGGTGATCGCCGAGATGATGGCGAAGGGCACCTACGCGTCGCTCCTGCTCGCCACCCCCGACCTCGACGCGACCTTCGCGGCCGTCGAGGCCGCCGACGTCGAGGTGGTCCAGGAGCCGACCGACCAGCCCTACGGCGTCCGCGACTGCGCCGTGCGGGACCCCGCCGGCAACCTCGTCCGCATCCAGGAGGTCCGCTGAGCGTGCACCCCGCCGACCGCCACGACCTGATCCGCGTCCGCGGGGCGCGGGTCAACAACCTCGCCGACGTCTCCGTCGAGCTGCCCAAGCGGCGCCTGACGGTCTTCACCGGCGTGTCCGGGTCGGGCAAGTCCTCCCTCGTGTTCGACACCATCGCGGCCGAGTCCCAGCGCCTCATCAACGAGACCTACAGCGCGTTCGTCCAGGGCTTCATGCCGAGCCTCGCCCGGCCCGAGGTCGACGTCCTCGAGGGGCTGACGACGGCGATCCTCGTCGACCAGAGCCGCATGGGGGCCGACCCGCGCTCGACGGTCGGGACCGCGACCGACGCGAACGCGATGCTCCGCATCCTCTTCAGCCGCCTGGGCGACCCCCACATCGGCGGGCCGCAGGCGTACTCGTTCAACGTCGCGTCCGCGTCCGGCGCGGGGGCGGTCTCGGTCGGGGGCAAGAAGGCCGAGCGGCGCACCTTCACCGTCGTCGGCGGCATGTGCCCGTCCTGCGACGGCCTCGGGCAGGTGCCGGACGTCGACCTGTCCGCCGTCATCGACGAGTCCCGCTCCCTCGCCGACGGCGCCATCCTCGTCCCCGGCTACACCGCCGACGGCTGGATGGTGAAGCTGTTCACCGACTCGGGGTTCCTCGACGCCGACAAGCCCATCGCGCGGTACACCGAGCAGGAGCGCCACGACCTGCTGCACCGCGAGCAGACCAAGGTGCAGGTCGACGGGGTGAACCGGACCTACGAGGGGCTGCTCGTCCGGCTGCAGCAGTCGATGTTCTCGAAGGACCGCGAGTCGCTCCAGCCCCACATCCGCCGCTTCGTCGACGCCGCCGCGACGTTCGCCGACTGCCCGGACTGCGGCGGGACGCGCCTCGCCGAGCCGGCGCGCACCTCGACGATCGACGGCGTCAGCATCGCCGACGTCTGCGCGATGCAGATCGACGACGCCGCGGCGTGGGTGGCCGCCCTCGACCGGCCCGCCGTCGCGCCGCTGCTCGAGAAGCTGCGGGCGACCCTCGAGTCCTTCACCCGGATCGGGCTCGGCTACCTCTCCCTCGACCGCCGCTCCGGGACCCTGTCGGGCGGCGAGGCGCAGCGGACGAAGATGATCCGCCACCTCGGCTCGTCCCTCACCGACATCACGTACGTCTTCGACGAGCCGACCGTCGGCCTGCACCCCCACGACATCGAGCGGATGAACGCGCTGCTCCTCGAGCTGCGCGACGGCGGCAACACCGTCCTGGTGGTCGAGCACAAGCCTGAGGTCATCGCGATCGCCGACCACGTCGTCGACATCGGCCCCGGCGCCGGGTCGGCCGGCGGGACGATCTGCTACGAGGGCGACGTCCCGGGGCTCCGCGCGAGCGGCACCACCACGGGGCGCCACCTCGACGACCGCACGGCGCTGAAGGCGGAGGTGCGGACCGCGACCGGGGCGATCGAGGTCCGCGGGGCGTCGACGCACAACCTGCGCGACGTCGACGTCGACATCCCCCTCGGCGTGCTCTGCGTCGTCACCGGCGTGGCGGGGTCGGGCAAGTCCTCGCTGGTCCACGGGTCGGTCGCGGGGCGCGAGGGCGTCATCGCCGTCGACCAGGACGAGATCCGCGGCTCGCGGCGCAGCAACCCGGCGACCTACACGGGGCTGCTGGACCCGATCCGCAAGGCGTTCGCGAAGGCCAACGACGTCAAGCCCGCGCTGTTCAGCTTCAACTCCGAGGGGGCCTGCCCCACCTGCTCGGGGGCGGGGGAGATCGAGACGTCGCTCGGCGTCATGGCCTCGGTGTCCTCGACGTGCCCCGCCTGCGAGGGGCGCCGCTTCGCCGAGCACGTCCTCGAGCTGCACCTCGCGGGCCGCAGCATCGTCGACGTGCTCGAGACGCCGGTCGTCGAGGCGCTCGCCTTCTTCGCGGAGGGTGAGGCGCGCACGCCCGCGGCCGCGACGATCCTGCGGCGCCTCGACGACGTCGGGCTGGGCTACCTCGCGCTGGGCCAGCCGCTGCCGACCCTCTCCGGCGGCGAGCGGCAGCGCCTGAAGCTCGCGACCCACATGGGCGGCGACGGCGGCGTCTACGTGCTCGACGAGCCGACGACGGGCCTGCACCTCGCCGACGTCGACCAGCTGCTGGGCCTGCTCGACCGGCTGGTCGACGCCGGGCGCTCGGTGATCGTCATCGAGCACCACCAGGCGGTCATGGCCCACGCCGACTGGATCATCGACCTCGGTCCCG
>JACLAD010001181.1_pt1 | contig 15560 bp, 16 predicted proteins | sample 8027901 | NCBI WGS metagenome assembly JACLAD01 (sample SAMN15725071, study PRJNA655200) | protist metagenome | isolation source: fluorescence activated cell sorting (FACS) single amplified genomes of... | place: Spain: Blaines Bay Microbial Observatory, Mediterranean Sea | collected 2016-07-05 | reverse complement strand
GAAAGCGACCCCGTGCTCGCCAACCGCCTGCTCTATACGCGCAATGCCAACTGGGCGGTGTGGATCGACGAGCGGCTCGACCAGCCCGGCACGATCTTCATGGCGGTCGGCGCGGGCCATCTGGCAGGCAAGGAAAACCTGCAGGAAAAGCTGGCCGAGCGCGGTATACAAATAACCCGCATCCAGTAAGCTTGGCCCGATGATAAGAACTCTACTCCTCGCTTTCCTCGCATGCCTGGTCGTTGCCTGCGGCCAGCCGGAGGATCGCGAGGACGGGTCTTCGGACACCACCAATCCGCTGCTGTGGGAAATCGCGCGGGCCGATGGCCCCGATGCCGGCAAGGTCGAGGGCTGGCTGCTCGGCACCATCCATGCCTTGCCGGACAATGCGGAATGGCGCAGCTGGAGCGTCGACCGGGTTATCGCGGATGCGGACATTCTCGCCGTAGAGGTTGCCGACCTGGGCGATGGACGCGCAATGGCCAGCGCGTTCCTGCCGCTGGCGTTCTCGGCAGGCCAGCCCCCGCTCACCACGCGCGTGCCGCTCGCCCAGCGAGAGCGGCTGACCGAGCTGGTCGAGAAATCGAGCTACCGTCTGGAGGATTTCTCGCGGATAGAAAGCTGGGGGGCTGCGCTGATCCTGGCACAGACCGTCCGAACCGATACCGATATCAAGAACGGCGTCGACCGCGCGCTGATCGAGGATTTCGGTCGACGCCAGATCGTGGAGCTGGAAGGTGCGCGCGCGCAATTCCAGGCATTCGACGGGCTTTCCGAAGAGGCGCAGCGCGTCATGCTGGCCGCAATCGTCGATGAATCGCAGGCCGATCCTGCCTACCGCATGCGGCCGGTCACACTCTACCTGGCGGGCGATGCCGATGGGCTGGAGCGCCTGACCCATGATGGCATGCTGGAGAGTGCAGAGATCCGCGATGCCTTGCTCGCGCGCCGGAACGCCAGTTGGGTAGCGCCTATCGAAAAGCTGCTGGCCGACGAACCTCAACCGCTGATCGCGGTCGGCGCGGCACACATGGTCGGGGAAGGCGGGCTGGTCGCCCTCCTCCGGGCGAAGGGGTACACCGTCCGTCGGCTCGATTGAGCCGCTTTGTCCTTGCCTTTCGGAAAGCTTGCCCCTAACAGCGGCGCGCTTCGGCGCCATGTGCATCCCTGGAGGCGTGGCGGATCGAAGACAAACTATACCCGCATTTCGAAAGGTAGCATACGATGAGCGACGCTCTGACCCTGCCGGCCGAGACGCGCGACCGGGCTGGCAAGGGAGCCTCCCGGGCACTGCGTCGCGAAGGCCGTGTCCCCGCCGTGATTTATGGCGGCAAGGAAGAACCCACCCCGATCCACATTGAGGAACGCCTGCTGGTCCGCCAGCTGGATACCGGCCACTTCATGAACTCGATCATCGAGATCGAAGTCGGCGGCAAGAAGGTGCGCACCCTGCCCAAGGACGTGGCGCTGCACCCGGTAACCGACCGTCCCGAGCACGTGGACTTCCTGCGCCTTGCCAAGGGCGCGAAGGTGGATGTGAGCGTCCCCGTCGTGTTCGTCGACGAAGAAGAATCGCCCGGCCTCAAGAAGGGCGGCGTGCTCAACATCGTTCGCCACGAGCTGGAACTGGTCTGCGAAGCGGACAAGATCCCGTCCGAGATCACCATTTCGGTCAAGGGCAAGGAAGTGGGCGATTCGATCCACATCAGCGAAGTCGACCTGCCCGAAGGCAGCGCCTCGGCGATTACCGATCGCGACTTCACGATTGCTACCTTCGTCGCTCCGTCGGCTCTGAAGAAGAGCGAGAGCGAAGAATCCGACGAGACGCCTGAAACCGAGGTTATCGAGCAGAAGGCCGAGACCGTGGAAGGCGAAGACGACCAGGTCGTCGACGGCGAATAAGCCTGATTATCAGAGTAACCGGAACGCCGGGCTTCCCACGGGAGGTCCGGCGTTTTCGATTCTATCGCTTGCGGATCAGGAAGCCCCAGGCCTGGAGCGCGATGACCGGCACCGCCCAGACGAGCGCGCCAAAATCGCCGATAAGCGCCCAATGGGCCATCACGAATACGAAGGCGGGATACGCGAGCAGGTGCAGCTTCTTCCATGCCGCCCTCATCACGCGCACCGAAGTGTCATTGCTGGTGAGCGCCAGCGGCAGCATCAGCAGCACGGCAACCCATCCGGTCCAGATGCCAATCTCGGGCAACTCGTCCAGAATCGTATTCAGCGTGCCCTTGTCGATCGCATAGAAGACCAGGTGCACGAGGCCGTAGACGAAGGCCATCACACCCAGTGCGCGGCGGCGCTGAATTAGCCAGCGCGCCCATCCGCGTGCGCGGAAGATCGTGGCCAGCGGGCCGACGATCAACGCAAGGATCAGCCAGCGCGCGCCCCACTCGCCCAATGGGTAGACCACATCGTGCGCGCTGAGCGATCCACCGAAATAGCCTATCAGCGGCGCAAATGTCGGGATCGTCAGCAGCAGCCAGAAGAAGGGCTTGGCGTTCCATACTGTGCGGATGGCCTGCATCGGGGTTGCATGACGTAGTTCTACGCAGTGGTAAAGCGCCGAGTACCATGCGTGCACTTGCGGGTTTGGCATTTGCGGGATCACGCACTAGTTCGGCGCCATGCAAATCTGGACCGGCCTCGGCAATCCTGGACCGCGCTACGCGCTTCACCGGCACAATGTCGGCTTCATGGCGTGCGACGTCATCGCGGAGATGCACGATTTCGGACCCGTGCAGAAGAAGTTCCAGGGCTGGGTGCAGGAAGGCCGGATCGGGCGAGAGAAAGTCCTGCTGCTGAAGCCGGGCACGTTCATGAACGAAAGCGGACGTTCCGTTGCCGAGGCGCTGCGGTTCTACAAGCTCGATGCGCAGGCGCTCACGGTTTTCCACGATGAGCTGGACCTAGCCCCGTTCAAGGTGAAGGTGCGCGTCGGCGGCGGGCTCGCCGGGCACAACGGGTTGCGCTCCATCAACCAGCACCTTTCCAATCTCGGCGGGCCGGACTTCCGCCGCGTGCGGATCGGCGTCGGCCATCCCGGCCACAAGGACCGTGTCAGCGGCCATGTGCTCGGCAACTACGCCAAGGCGGAGATGGACGATCTCGTGCAGATGCTCGGCGCGATGGCGGCGGAATCACAGTGGCTGGCAGAAGGCGACGACGTTCGCTTCATGAACGACGTGGCGCTGAGAATGCAGGACGGGTAGTCTCCCTTTTCGAAGGAGAGAGAGAACCATGCCTACCCTCACCCGCCGCAGCCTGATGGCAGGCGCTGCCGCCACCGGAGTGCTCGCTGCCACGACAACCCGGGCGCAGGGCGATGCTGTTGTCAGCAAGCCTGACCTTTCGAGCAAGAGCATTCTCATCACCGGCTGCTCGTCGGGTTTTGGCAGGCTCGGGGCAGAGCACTACGCACGTCTGGGTGCGAAGGTCTTCGCGACCATGCGCAACCTCCCCCGCCCGGAGGCGGATGAGCTGCGCCAACTGGCGAGCGACGACAATCTCGACATCCATGTGATCGAAATCGACGTGCTGTCGGATGAGCAGGTTACGAAAGGCGTGGCCGAGGCGGAGCGGATCAATGGTGGCCCGATCGATGTGCTGGTCAATAATGCAGGCATCGGCATCTCCGGCCCGGTCGAGGTGCAGGACATGGAGGCGACCGACCTTATCTTCGGTACCAACGTGCTCGGGGCACACCGCATGGCTCGCGCCGTACTGCCCGGCATGCGCAAGCAGGGTAGCGGATTGATGGTACCCATCTCGAGCCAGCTGGGCCGCGTGATCGTACCTTTTGCGGGGCATTATTCGGCGACCAAGTTCGCGCTGGAGGCAATGTCCGAGCAGCTCGCCTACGAACTGGTGCCACACGGGATCGAGGTGTCGATCATCGAACCGGGAGGCTACCCAACGCAGGTGTGGGTCAATCGCAATGTCTATACCGCTGCGCTCAAGGAACGTGCGGCAGAAATTCACACCAGTGGCTACCCCCGCGTAGTTGCCTCGATGGGAGAAGAAGACGGGTCGGGCCGCACTGCCAATCCGCTCGACGTTCCCGCCACGATTGCCCGCATCATCGCCATGCCTGCAGGTACCCGCCCATTGCGAAGCGCGGTGAGCGGAGGAAATGTGCCGCAGACCGCAATCAACACCGTGACCGCCGAGACCCAGCTGAACTGGCTTGGCAATTCGGGCTACGGGCCGCTGATAAAGGCGGTGCACAATGTCGGGTAAACAACAACTTCTGGCGCTGGCGCTTGCCGCCCTTGCCACAACGCCTGCCCTTGCCGAAACGCGTTGCGGGTGGCTGATGAACCCGACACCCGCCAACTGGTGGCTGATCGATGCCGATGGCGAGTGGACCATTGGCGAACAGGGTGGCTACCAGGCGCCTGGGTTCGATGACGCCCCGTGGACTGGCACGCGCGAACAGGTGCCGGTGAATGGATATTACGGCTATGAATGCGCGTGCATGGCGGTTACCAGCGACGCCGACACGATGACCATCACGCGCGTCATCTCGGTTCGCTCGAAGCCGTTGAAGGCATGCGAGGACGATCCAAAGCTCCCGAGCATGGAGAGCTGACGCGCCCAGCCTGACCTGAAGGACAATCATGGGTTTCAAATGCGGTATCGTCGGCCTGCCCAATGTCGGCAAGTCGACGCTGTTCAATGCACTTACACAGACGCAGGCCGCGCAGGCCGCGAATTATCCGTTTTGCACCATCGAGCCCAATGTCGGCCAGGTCGCGGTGCCGGACGAGCGGCTCGACAAGCTGGCCGAGATCGCGGGCAGCGCGAAGGTCATCCACACACAGCTCGCCTTCGTGGATATCGCGGGGCTGGTGAAAGGTGCGAGCAAGGGCGAAGGCCTGGGCAACCAGTTCCTCGCCAATATCCGCGAGGTGGACGCGATCGTCCACGTTCTGCGCTGCTTCGAGGATGACGATATCCAGCACGTCTCCAACAAGGTCGATCCAATCGCCGACGCCGAAGTGGTCGAGACAGAGTTGATGCTGGCCGACCTCGAAAGCGTCGAGAAGCGGGTCGAGAACGCGAAGCGCCGCGCTACCGGGGGCGACAAGGAAGCCAAGGCGCTGGCGAGCGTACTCGGGCAGGCGCTCGAATTCCTCAAGGACGGGAAGCCTGCCCGTCTGGTCGAACCCGGCGATGACGAAGAAGCCCGCCTCTTCGAGCAGGCGCAGCTGCTCACCGCCAAGCCCGTGCTCTATGTGTGCAACGTGGCCGAGGAAGACGCGGCCCAGGGTAATGCCCTGTCAGAACTCGTGGCGCAGAAGGCCGAAGCCGAAGGTGCGCAGAGCGTCGTCGTCTCTGCCGCAATCGAGGCCGAACTGGTCGAGATGGAGGCCGAAGACCGCGCCGAATACCTGGGCGAACTCGGCCTCACCGAAAGCGGCCTCGCGAAGATCATCCGCGCCGGATACAAGCTGCTGGGCCTGCAGACCTTCTTCACCGCAGGGCCGAAGGAAGCGCGCGCGTGGACCTTCCCCGCAGGCGCCAAGGCTCCGCAGGCGGCGGGCGAAATCCACACCGATTTCGAACGCGGCTTCATCCGTGCCGAAACCATCGCCTATGACGATTACATCGCGCTGGGCGGCGAAAGCGGTGCAAAGGATGCGGGCAAGCTGCGGCAGGAGGGCAAGGAATACCTCGTGCAGGATGGCGACGTCATGATGTTCAAATTCAACGTCTGATCGCTTCGGCACCATCAGCGCCCTGCTCCGTTTGGTTGCAAACACCAATCAAGACAGGGGCGCGAAGACATGGTCGACAAGTCGGAAAAGTTCAGCTGGCTCGTGCGCGTCGGCTATTTCAGCCGCGCAATTCTTTACACCGTCACCGGCCTGGTCGCGCTGACCAGCGCATCGAAGGTTGCCGAGGGAACGGCAGGCGTATTCCAGGCAATCGAGGATTTTCCGGCCGGCACCGCGATCCTGTGGATCATGGTGCTGGGCCTGTTCGGTTACGCGCTATTCCGCTTCTGCTCGCCGTTGTTCGATATCGAGAACGAGGGTTCGGACGCGAAAGGCTGGGGCAAGCGGATCGGCCATGCGGGGAGCGCAATCGGTCACATCGCCCTGTCGTATTCGGCGTTCAAGTTTGCGACCGACAGCGGCTCGTCAGGGGGCGGCGCTCAGGAAGCGGCATCCGGTGTGCTGGGTATCGAGTTCGGCGGTGTGGTGCTGGGCCTTCTTGGGCTTGCCTTCTTCGCAGCCGCCGCGGCGCAGGCGAAAAAAGGCATAACGGGCGAATTCATGAACCGGATCAGCTCGGCGGCGCCCGATCCCACGCGCTGGCTGGGCGGTGCGGGCTATCTTGCTCGGGCAGTCGTGTTCGGTGTGATCGGAATGAGCCTTCTGAGCGCGGGCTGGTTCGGCGGTGGCAGCGACCAGGTGAAGACCATCGGCGATGCGGTGGCCAGCCTGGCAGACGATGGCATCTGGTTCACGCTCGTGGCGATCGGCCTGCTGCTGTTCGGCCTCTTCAGCCTGGTTCTGGCGCGGTACCGGATCATCCCCGATCTGGGTGCGGAAGGAAAAGTCCCGAAATTCCGCGCAACTTGAAGAAAGCCGCCGCGCTCCTCACGTTCTGACTATGGCCAAAACCGCAAAACTTTATCGCATGGTGATGGACACGCACGTCTGTCCCTATGGGATCAAGTCGAAATCGCTGCTCGAGAGCAAGGGGTTCGAAGTCGAGGACCACCACCTGACGACGCGCGCACAAACCGATGCGTTCAAGGCCGAGCACGATGTGGAAACCACCCCGCAGACCTTCATCGATGGCCAACGGATCGGTGGGTACGATGCCCTGCGTGAAAGGTTTGGCAAGTCGGTCAAGGACCCCGACGCGACCAGTTACCGGCCCGTTCTGGCGGTCTTTGCTGTCGCTGCTGCGCTGGCAGTATCGTTGAGCATCGGCCTGCTGGACGGGCTCACGATACGCACCGTGGAGTGGTTCGTTGCCTTTTCGATGGCGATGCTGGCCATGCTCAAACTGCAGGATGTCGAGCAATTCTCGACCATGTTCGTCGGGTACGATCTGCTGGGGCGGCGCTTCGTTCCCTATGCCTATGCCTACCCCTACCTCGAAGCACTGGCCGCGATCCTGATGGCGGGGCGACTGTTTCCTTGGCTCTCGATCCCGATTGCCCTGTTCATCGGCACAGTGGGCGCGGTCAGCGTGTTCTACGCGGTCTATGTGCAGAAGCGCGAGATCAAATGCGCCTGTGTCGGCGGGGGTAGCAACGTGCCGCTGGGCTTCGTTTCGCTGACCGAGAACCTCGCGATGATTGCCATGGGAATCTGGATGCTGCTACGCGCTGCGCTCTGATCAGAGAGAGTTTGCATCCATGAAATATTACGAGGATCTGGAAGTCGGCACCAAGGCGTCTTTCGGGAATTACGAGGTCACCCGCGAAGAAGTGATCGAATTCGCAAGCAAGTACGATCCGCAACCCTTCCACCTCGACGATGAAGCAGCGGCGAAAACCTATTTCGGGCGCTTATCCGCTAGCGGATGGCATACTTGTGCCATGACCATGCGCATGATGGTGGAGCATTTCACGGGCGAGAAAAGCGCATCGCTCGGATCGCCGGGGATCGACGAACTGAGCTGGGTGAAGCCGGTCTATCCGGGCGACACGCTGCGCGTGGAAGCCGAACTGATCGAGAAGCGGCAGAGCAAGTCGAAACCGCACATGGGCTTCACCCGGACGCGGCAGACCACCTTCAACCAGCATGGCGAGCCTGTGCTGAAGATGATTGCCAAGGGCATCATCCAGGTACGCGACCCTTCACAGGTAGAGGCCGGGTAGGCGGTTAACCGCCGCAGCCGACGCGGCCCTCGCTGCTCGTCAATTCGCGGTCGTACCCGTCGACCACTACGAGTGATGCGGGGGCCGTGAAATAGCCCTCGCCCTCACCGTCTTCCTTCTCGCTTTCGTTGACCGAGAGACGCAGCGAAAACTCTCGCCCGTCATAGGTTGACCGCGTACCCGCCGGCCCCTCTGCACTGCCGGCGTCGGGGGACATGCGCTGCACATCCCCGTTGACCTTCACGAAACCGATATCGCTGCCGAGGATCGCGATAGGATCTTCGTCGGATGCAAAGAAAGAGCAGCCTGTCCCCTCCATCTGGGGGTTCTGCATGATGTCGTCGTATCCGATCGGCTGCAGGTCGACTTCCGCGAGTGGCGGCATATTGGCTGTCTCTACCGCGGCAACATCCTCTGCATCGGCCTTTTCCTGCGCAGCCGAACTTTCCGCAGTCTCGTTGTTACAGGCAATCGCCAGAACCGAAGCGGCAGCCAAAATCGCAATACCCAAACGCATCAGTGTCTCCCGAACAGTTTTTCGACCTCATCCATCGACAGCTTCACCCAGGTCGGGCGACCGTGGTTGCACTGGCCCGATCGCGGAGTGCGCTCCATCTCGCGCAGCAGCGCGTTCATTTCCTCGACCCGCAGGGTGCGCCCTGCCCTGACCGAACCGTGACACGCCATCGTTGCCAGCACGTATTCGATCTTCTCGGTGAGGAGCAGCGAGCCACCGCCCCCTGCGTCGGCACCATTGGTCGCCAGATCGTCGGCAATATCGCGCAACAGCGCGTGCGGGTCGGCCTTGGGCAGTGCATGCGGCAGGCTGCGCACCAGCATGGCGGCAGGCCCGAAGCGTTCGACCGCGAGCCCCAGCTTGTCGAGATCGTGCGCGATGCTTTCGATCCGGTCGCACTCGGCTTCGGAGAGTTCGACCACCTCGGGCATGAGAAGGGCCTGGCTGCGCGCGACGGCATCGCTGGCATTCGCGGAGCGCAGCCGCTCCAGCGTCAGCCGTTCGTGCGCGGCGTGCTGGTCGACCAGTACCAGTCCGTCTGCCGCTTCGGCGACGATATAGGTGTTGGCGATCTGCCCGCGCGCAATGCCTAGCGGATAGTCGGGCGTGGTCTCGGCCGGCTCATCCGCCTCGACCGCGCGGCCCGACGGAAGTGCGTCGGGCGACGGGCTGCCCCAGTCCATACGTGGTTCATGGAGAACGGAGGGTGTGCCCTGCCCGGCAAACCGATCGAATATAGAACCCGATGCTGGCGCAGGCTCCGCGATAGGCTCTGCCTGCCATTTCGCCATCGCCCTTGTATCGGGTGCCTGCGCGCTCCGCTTGTCACCCGTGGCCAGTGCGGCGCGCAATCCGCCAACGATCATCCCGCGCACACCCTGCGGATCGCGAAAACGCACCTCGCTCTTCGCCGGATGGACGTTCACGTCGACATCCTCGGGCGGCAGGTCGAGGAACAGTGCGAGCACGGCATGGCGATCCCGCGCGAGCATTTCTGCGTAGGCTCCGCGCACCGCGCCCACCAGCAGCCGGTCCTTCACCGGGCGTCCGTTGACGAACAGGTACTGGTGGTCCGCCACGCCGCGATTGTACGTCGGCAGCCCCGCGATTCCGCCGAGGGTCATCTCGCCTCGTGCAAGGTCGATGGCGACCGAGTTGTCCTGCAACTCGCGCGCGACCAGTTGCACGACACGCTCGGGCAGAGCCTCGCCCCGCTGGAGCTGGAAGATGCGGCGGCCATTATTGGAAAAGGTGAAGCCGATCTCGGGCCGTGCCATCGCGAGGCGGCGGACGATATCCTGGCAGGCGGCATATTCGCTGCGCGGCGTGCGCAGGAATTTACGCCGCGCGGGCACTTCGCGGAAGAAATCCTCGATCCGCGCGCGCGTGCCTGCGGGCACGGCAGTGGGCTTATCTTCCAGCACGCGGCCATGATCGACCACCCGGCGCCAACCGCTTTCTGCATCGTGTGGCCTGCTTTCGAGCGTAAAGCGCGCAACGCTGGCGATACTCGGCAGCGCTTCGCCCCTGAAACCAAGCGTCGCGACATGCTCCAGCGCGTGCCCATCGCCCACGAGGTCTTCGGGCAGTTTGGACGTGGCATGACGTTCGAGTGCGAGTGCCATCGATGCTGCATCCATACCGCAGCCATCGTCGACAACTTCGATGGCGCCGATCCCGCCTTCCTCAAGCGACACCGCGATCCGGGCTGCCCCCGCGTCTATCGCGTTTTCCATCAATTCCTTGAGCGCGGCGGCCGGACGCTCGATCACCTCGCCGGCAGCGATACGGTTGATCAGCGCTTCTGGCAGTCGTCTGATGGTAGGCATTTGCCCGCTTGTAGTCGGGACGGTGGAAAAATTCGACGGGCCCCGCGCACTTACGCCCATTTTCTGCTTAAAGGCATCGCGTTTTTCGCTAGGGGGCGCTAGATGCCGGTCTTTCCAAGATCGGCACCACCGGTCCGCCCCTTTAACCCCTGACAAAGCCGATCATCATTCGGCACGGAATACATAGATCTATGGGTTTCTTCTCGAATCTTCTGAAGTTCGGCACGCAGAACATGGCGATCGATCTCGGCACGGCGAACACGCTGGTTTACGTGCCCGATCAGGGAATCATCCTCAACGAGCCTTCCGTGGTCGCGATCGAGACCTTGAACGGGATCAAGCGCGTCAAGGCCGTGGGCGACGATGCGAAGATGATGATGGGCAAGACGCCCGACTCGATCGAGGCAATCCGCCCGCTGCGCGACGGTGTGATCGCGGACATCGAAATCGCGGAAGAGATGATCAAGCACTTCATCCGCAAGGTGCATGGCAAGAAGAGCCTGTTCCGCTATCCCGAAATCACGATCTGCGTTCCCTCGGGCTCGACCTCGGTCGAACGGCGCGCGATCCGCGATGCCGCCAGCAATGCAGGCGCCAGTGCGGTCTACCTGATCCTGGAGCCCATGGCTGCCGCCATCGGCGCAGACATGCCGGTGACCGAACCGGTCGGCTCCATGGTGGTCGACATCGGCGGCGGCACGACCGAAGTGGCGGTGCTTTCGCTGCGCGGCCTAGCCTACACCACCTCGGTCCGCACGGGCGGCGACAAGATGGATGAAGCGATCGTCTCCTATGTCCGCCGACACCACAACCTGCTGATCGGTGAATCAACCGCAGAGCGCATCAAGAAGGATTACGGCGTAGCCGTGGCCCCGGCCGATGGCGTGGGCGAGACGATCACCATCAAAGGTAGGGATTTGGTCAATGGTGTTCCGAAAGAGATCACCATCAATCAGTCGCATATCGCAGAAGCGCTGAGCGAGCCTATCGGTGCCATCGTCGAAGGCGTGCGGATCGCGTTGGAAAACACCGCGCCCGAACTCGCTGCCGACATTGTGGATCAGGGCATTGTCCTGACCGGTGGCGGGGCATTGATCACCGGGCTGGACGATCACCTGCGCGAGGAAACGGGGCTGCCGGTCAGCATTGCGGAAGACCCGCTTTCATGCGTCGCGGTCGGCACCGGCCGGGCAATGGAAGACCCGGTGTTCCGCGGCGTGTTGATGACGGCCTAAGCCAAGGGCAACCGGGCCAGACCGGACGGAGGAAATATGGCCCTGTCGGGGTCCAAGCAGCGAATATCGGGGCATTCCAGGAAGGCCCAGTACAGTGCCTTCACGGGATATGTCGTGATTGTGCTGGCAATGCTGCTGGGCATCGTGCTGCTGGTGGTCTCGCTCCTCCAGCCGGCCGCCTTCAGCGGGCTGCGCGGACTTTTCAGCGACGCAACCTCCCCCGCCGCCCAGGTTTCGGCAGGCACGCGGAGCACAGGCCGTGGCTTCTTCGAATCGGTCCAGGGCTATCTCGAAGCTGGACAGCAGAATGCCGAGCTCAAGAAACAGGTCGAGATTGCGCGGATCCGGCTCGCCGAAGCGCGCTCCATCGAAGAGGAAAACCGGCGGCTGAAAGCGCTGCTGGGCCTGCAGGAACTGGGCGTAAAGCCTGTCGCGGTGGCGCGGCTCGTGGGTTCCAGCAGTTCGAGCACGCGCCGCTTTGCCTATCTGGGTGCCGGGCGTTCCGACGGTGTACGCCCCGGAATGCCGGTGCGCAGCGAACGGGGCATCGTGGGCCGGGTGCTGGAATCGGCGCGCCATTCCTCTCGCGTGCTGCTCATCACCGATAGCGAGAGCGTCCTGCCGGTCCGCCGTGCGGGTGACAATACGGTCGCCTTTGCCGAAGGGCGCGGTGACGGGCTGATCAACATCCGCCTCATCAACCTTGGCATTAATCCGCTCAAGCGGGGCGACGTGTTCGTGACCAGCGGCGCAGGCGGTCTCTACCGACCCGGAATCGCGGTCGCCATCGTGACCCGGCTGACGGATGATGGCGCGGTTGCCCGCATCATCAGCAACCCTGCGGCGACCGATTTCGTTGCAGTGGAGCCGGTCTGGCAGCCGGAGGCGCTGCGCGGCGCGGAAACTCCGATCGAGGAAGCCATCGGCTCCAACGAGACGGTATCGGGCGGCTCCGCTGCCGAGCCCGCCACCCCCGCTCCGGCCGAGCCTGACGACGAATGAACCAGCGCCGCGCCTATTCGACCCGGCGCGACAGCTTCGGGCGCCAGATCAACCGCGATCATTCCCCGTTCCTGCTGGTATTCATCCCGTGGGCGACGATCCTGCTTGCGTCCTTTTTCCAGAGCATGCCCATCGCGGTCGCTGGCCCGCTGCTGCCTCCGATCGGGTTCCTGTTCCTGCTGGCATGGCGATTGCTGCGCCCCGGCGTCCTACCGATCTGGTCGGGCCTGATTTTCGGCATCTGGGACGATCTGTTCAGTGGCCAGCCATTCGGTTCCGCTATCCTGCTGTTCTCTGCGACGATGCTGGCAATCGAAATCATCGACATCCGCTTTCCCTGGCGCGGTTTTGCACAGGACTGGCTGATCGCCGCGGCCATAGCGGTAGTCTACATTCTCTCGACCACGCTGGTTTCGGGCAGCCGCCTCACCCTGCCCCTGTTCGCCGGCATCGTCCCCCAATTGCTGTTCTCGATCATCGTCTACCCGTTCATCGCCTTCATCGTCTCGCGCCTCGACAAGATGCGCCTGATGCGTTTCCGGACTGTCGACTGATGCCCATCGGCCTGACGAAAAGGATCCTCAATGAAAGCGTGCTGTCGGACAGCTTCGACCGGCGCAGCTTCGCGCTGGGCGTGGGCGGTCTGTCGGTCGGGATGCTGCTGGCCGGGCGGATGGGCTATCTGGCCATTGCTGAGAACGACAAGTACGCGGTCGAAAGCGAGAGCAACCGGGTCAATCTTACGTTGATCCCGCCGCGCAGGGGCTGGATCCTCGATCGCAATGGTGCCCCCCTCGCCTCCAACGAAGCGGATTTTCGCGTCGATATTATCCCCGAGCGCCTGCAGGACAGCGACAGGGAGCTACAAACCCTCGCGACCCTGCTCAAGCTCGACGATGCGAAAATGCGCGACTTGCGCAAGAAGATCGACGATTCTGCCGGCTACGCACCGATCGAGGTCGCCAGCGGGCTCGACTACGACGATTTCGCAGCCGTCAGCATCCGCCTGCCTGAATTGCCTGGCGTCGTGCCGCAGCGCGGTTTCTCGCGCTATTACCCTACCGGTCCTTCGGTCGGCCACCTGATCGGTTACGTCGGGGCTGCGAGCCGTGAAGAGTTCGAGGCAGACCGCAATCCATTGCTCATCACGCCGGGCTACAAGATCGGCAAGGACGGGATCGAAAAGCAGTTTGAGCAGACCCTGCGCGGCAAGCCCGGCGCGCGGCGTGTGGAAGTCACCGCATCGGGGCGGATTGTGCGCGATCTGAGCACCCGGCCCGACGTGCAGGGCAATCCGATCCAGCTCGCGATCGATGGCCCGCTGCAGGATTACGCAGCGCGCCGCCTTGGCCTCGAAAGCGGATCGGTGGTGGTGATGGATTGCCTCACCGGCGATCTGCTCTGCATGGCCTCAATGCCCAGCTTCGACCCCAATTCCTTCTCCGACGGGATCGGCAGCGTCGAATACGCGATGCTGAGCGAGAATGAGCGGGTGCCACTGCGCAACAAGGTGCTGAAAGGGCTCTACCCGCCGGGTTCGACCGTCAAGCCAATGCACTCGATGGCATTCCTGCACGAAGGTGTCGATCCGGACGAGTCGATCATCTGCGGTGGCGGCCGGCGGATCGGCAATCGCTTCTTCAATTGCTGGAGCAACCACGGGCGGGTCGACATGGCCAAGGCCGTCTACCAGTCTTGCGACAGCTATTATTATCACTTCGCCCAGAAAATCGGGTTCGACAAGGTCGCCGCCTATGCCCGCCAATTCGGCCTCGGGCAGGAGTTCGACCTGCCGGTGGCGAGCCAGTTTTACGGCACCGTGCCCGATCCCGCGTGGAAGCTTAAGAAATACGGGCAGCAGTGGCAGCCTTACGACACGGTCAATGCCTCGATCGGCCAGGGATACTACCTCACCAGCCCTTTGCAGCTGGCGGTCATGGCGACGCGCCTTGCGACGGGGCGGATGGTGCAGCCATCCCTGCTCAAGACCACTGAGCGCAAGCAGTTCGGATCGCTCGATTTCAACCGGGAGCAGATCGCATATATTCGCCAGGCGATGAGCGATGTGGTCAACGGCCCGGGCACGGCGGGGCGTGCGCGCCTGCCTATCGACGATGTTCTGATGGCCGGGAAAACGGGTACCGCGCAGGTCGTCTCGTTGAGCAAGTCGGACGGCAAGAGCGGCCCCTGGAAGTATCGTGACCACGGACTGTTCGTGTTCTTCGCGCCGTTCGACAATCCGCGCTATGCAGGCGCCGTGGTGATCGAGCACGGCGGCGGCTCGGGTGCGGCCTATCCGATCGCGCGCGATGTGATGACATTCCTGTTCGACCCGCAAAAGGGGCTCGACGCCCTTCGCGCGCTGGAACAGGATTGGGGCGGCACGGCACAGGAACGCTTGCAGCGTCGCTACGCCGAATATGCCCGCGCTGCTGGCGAGAGCATTCCGGCCAGCCCGCCTGCCGATCGCGATATCCAGGCAAGGGTCGATGCCGAGGCCCGTTCGCAGGCACGCCGCACCGAAGCATTTGCACGCGAGAACCCGCGCCCCTCGCGGCGGCGGGAAAACGATGCCCCGATCCAGTCCGCTCCGGCACCCCAGCCCGCGCAGACCGAGGCCGCTCCGGCCACAACACCGGCTGAGCCTGCCGCTGCCCCGGCGCCTGCATCCGCCGCCAGCGAAACGTCATCGCTGGGAGACGCCCAATGAACACGATCATCATCCCGGAACCCATAGCGCGCCAGCCTTGGGCGATGCTTGTGCCGTTGATCCTGCTGACGTTCTTCGGCGCGGCCGTGCTCTATTCCGCCGCCGGCGGCAGCTTCTCTCCGTTCGCCTCGTCCCACCTTATCCGCTTTGCGATCTTCATGGTCGTGGCGCTCGTCATTTCGACCCTTCCGCGCGAATTTGCCAAGTTCGCGGCCTACCCGTCCTATGTCGCGATCTTGCTGTTGCTCGTCGCAGTGGAGGCTGCCGGCACGCTGGGTGGTGGCAGTCAACGCTGGCTGGAAGTCGGCCCGATCCGCATCCAGCCTTCGGAACTGATGAAACCTGCGGTGGCGCTGGCTCTCGCACGATTTTACGACACACTCCCCACGGGGATGTTCTCTTCGTGGCGCGCCTTGCT
>JACLAD010008417.1_pt1 | contig 15566 bp, 18 predicted proteins | sample 8027901 | NCBI WGS metagenome assembly JACLAD01 (sample SAMN15725071, study PRJNA655200) | protist metagenome | isolation source: fluorescence activated cell sorting (FACS) single amplified genomes of... | place: Spain: Blaines Bay Microbial Observatory, Mediterranean Sea | collected 2016-07-05 | reverse complement strand
CGGTTGAGATAGCGCGGCACGGGATCGGAAAGATGCGCCTCGTCGCCGGGCAGGTCTGCGATGCGCCAGACCGCCCGTTCGGCTCGCCGCGCCACGGCACGGGCGAGGTGCAGTGTCCCGGCGCCGCCCGGTCCCGAAGGCAGGACGAAGCTCTCCAGCGGGGGCAGGGCGTCGTTGTAGTGGTCGATCGCCTCCTCGAGGCGCTCGATCCGGCTCGCCCGAAGCCGCAGCTCGCCGCGCAGCGTCTTCGGCGTGGCGAGATCGGCGCCCAGGTCGAACAGGTCGTTCTGGATCGCGAGGAGGCGCCCCCGCAAATCCTCGTCCTTCAGCTGTCCGAGCGCCACGCCGAGGCAGGCATTGAGTTCGTCCACCTCGCCGATGGCGACGATGCGCGCATGCGTCTTGGGCAGGCGTTCGCCGGTGACGACGCCCGTCTGGCCCGCATCGCCCGTTCGCGTGTAGATCTTGTTCAGGACGACCATGCCCATCTCCTCCTTCGAGGCTGCGCGTTCGCGTCAGCCGCCATTTGCTCTTGCGAGGAGATAGGCGAAGATCATCAGAAGCGCGACGGCGATCGCCTGGGCCGTGACACGCGCGCGCATCAGCTTGTTCGAATTGTTCTTGGCGAAATCGCCGCCCTTCGCGAGCGAATAGATCCCCGCGGCGAGGATGACACCGACCGCCAGAAGCGCCACCGGAATGAGGAAGAACTGGAGAACGTTCAGCATGAGAGCTCCAAGAGTAGCTGGTTCCTACCTAGGCGTCGGATCGGGCATTGCCATCGGACGGGTGGCCGCAGTCGCGGTGGAAGCATTAACACTGCGCCGCTAAGGGCTCGGCTGACAGGGTGAAGGAGCGGTGTCCATGCGCAAGTGCCTGAGCATGACGATCTTGCTGTTGCTCGCCGCCTGCGCGACCGGGCCCGACCCGGTGGGCGAGATGCGCGGACGGGCCTGGTCGCAGATCGTCGATCAGACCGATGTCGTGGCCCTCGGCGGACCCACCCTGCGAATCACCGCCTCGACGCCTCTTTTCCGCAGCACTAACGAGATGGAGCTCGCGCTGCTCACCCGCGCCGCGGGCGAGGCCGTCGCCGCCGGCGCTCCGCGCTTCGTCCTGACCTTCGTGAATTATGACGAAGTGGGTCTCGGCGAACTCCTGGTGCCCGATCTGTCAGTTCCCGAATCGGGCTGGATCGGCAGCTATGCGGACCTCCTCGAAGCGCGGGCGGACCTCGATCTCGACGGCAGCCTGAGCGGCCCCTTCGGCTATCGCAACATGACGACGGTCGTGCGCCTCCTAGGGGAGGGGGAGGACGCCGATCGCCCCGCCTTCGCTTCCGAGGACACCTATGAGGCGCTTCTCGGCGGCCGGATCGAGCGCCGGAACATCCGGCCGCGCCGCCGCCTCCGCCTGCCCGGGGTTGCCTTCGACTGAGCGGGCGCTTGCCCCGCCGCCGCACCGCCCGTACTTTGCGCTGCAAAGAAGGGGCTTCTCCATGCGTGACCTCGACCGCGCCATCGCGGACATCGCCGATATCCGCAGCCGGATCGCGGCGGGCACGCTCTTTCGCGGCTTCGGCCCTCTGGTCACGGCGGCGACGGGCGGTCTGGCCCTGCTCCTCGCCGCGGCGCAATCGGCATGGCCCGAAGCCCTGGCTCACGGGCCGGACGCCTATTTCGCCGTTTGGGTCGCTCTGGCCGTGATCTGCGCCGGGCTCGTCGGGATCGAGATGTGGTTCCTGTCGCGTCGCCATCATCGCGGCCTCGCCCTGGCGATGATGGGCAATGCAGTCGAACATTTCCTGCCCGCCGGCGCCGCCGGAGCGGCCTTGCTGTTCGTTCTCTACAGCTTCGCGCCGGACACGCTCTGGATGCTGCCCGGCATCTGGCAGGTCCTTCTCGCGCTCGCCCTGTGCTCTGCGGCCAGGATGCTGCCGCCGCCTGCGCTCCTCGTGGGGGCCTGGTATCTGGCCGCAGGCCTGGTTGTCCTGGCACTCGCCAGCAGCGAGAGGCGGCTCGACCCCTGGATGATGGGCGTGCCCTTTGCGGTCGGGCAGGGCCTGATGGCGCTCATTCTCAAACGTGCGGGCGGAGGCGATCATGCCGCGCGATGAGCCGACCTATGCCTATGACGGCCTCGACAGGGTGATCCACGAAAAGGCGCGCCTCGGGGTCATGACCTCGCTCATGGCGCATCCCAAAGGCCTGTCCTTCGCCGACCTCAAGACGCTCTGCGCCCTCACCGACGGCAATCTCAGCCGACACCTCAAGGTTCTGGAGGAGGCGGGATTCGTGGACGTCACCAAGAGCTTCGAGGGCAGGCGCCCGCTGACCCGCGTCGGGCTGACGGAGGAGGGGCGGCAGCGTTTCATCGATTATCTCGGCGTTCTCGAGCAGGTGGTGCGCGATGCGGGCGAAGCGAAGGAAGCAGCCTCGGACACTGCCCCGAAGCCTGCCTGAAGCACGTTCCTGTAAGCCCAGCGCCAAGACGGAACGCTTGCGCCGACAGGCTTTATGATGCAAAGTGCTTTCCCGTGTAGTGGAGGGGACCGCCTGCCGCGGTTCTTAATGGAGGGTGTGGGATGAACTGGTCTCTGGGCGACTACATTTTCGCGGCGGTGCTGCTGGGCAGCACGGGCTCCGCATTCATTTTCCTTCTCGGCCGGTCGCGAAGCATCGCCTACCGCCTCGGCTGCATGATCGCCGTCGGCACGCTCTTCCTTCTGGTGTGGGTGAATGGCGCCGTCGGGTTCATCGGCTCGTCCGCGACGGACGCGAACATGATGTATGCCGGCGTGATCGCGGTTGCGATCGGCGGCGCCTGCATCGCCCGTTTTCAGCCCCTCGGCATGAGCCGCGCCATGATCGCCGCCGCGGCGGCGCAGGTGCTCGTTGCGCTCATTGCGCTGATCGGCGGTCTCGGGGCAGGCTTTTCGAACTGGCCTTTGGACGTGATTCTCGGCACAGCTCTCTTCACCGCCTTCTGGCTCGCAGCCGCCTGGCTCTTCCGGCGCTCTTCCGGCGCATCCTCCATGCCTGCAGCTGCGCCCATCGGCTGAAGGGGAGGGCAGCGCAGGCGGAGGGTGGCCGAGGAGGCACACTCGGTCATTCTCTGCCCGCCCGACCCCGAAGGAAGGCGGCCTCAAAGCTCGCGGGGACGTGACTCCGGCGGGCGGCTGCCGCTAGGAGGCGGCTTTCGGGCAGGGACTTCCTATGGACGCCATCGGTCTCGGACTGCGCCTGCAGAGCGTAGTCGGCATTCTGACCTTCATTGCGATCGCCTGGCTCTTGTCGGAACGCAAGAAGGCCTTTCCGCTTTCCCAAGCGGCCATCACGGTGGCCTTGCAGATCGCGCTGGCCGCGATTTTTCTCAACTGGGACCCTGCACGGAACGCGCTGACGGGCCTGAACGGCGTCGTCCTCGCGGTGAACCAGGCGACGCTTGCCGGGACCTCCTTCCTGTTCGGCTATCTCGGCCAATCGGCGGATCTGCCCTTCGCAGGCTCCGAGGAAAATCCCGGCGCCTATTTCGTCTTCGCCTTCCAAGCCCTGCCGCTGCTCGTCGTGGTCTCCGCGCTGGCCGCCGTCCTGTGGCATTGGGGCGTGCTCAAGGCCGTCATCCGTGGTTTCGCCCTTGCGCTGTCCCGCGTCCTCGGCACCGGGGGCGCGGTCAGCCTTGCGGCGAGCGGCAACGTCCTTCTCGGCCAGACCGAGGCGCCGCTTCTCATTCGCGCCTATCTCGCCAAACTCACCCGCTCCGAGCTCTTCACCGTGATCTCCTGCGGCTATGCGACGGTCGCGGGCACGGTCATGGTGCTGTACGCGACGATCCTCGGTGGCCTCGACCTCGGCAATGCAGAGGATCCGGTCCTCGGCCATATCATCGTCGCTTCGATCATCGGCGTTCTCGGGGCGCTGCTTCTCGGGCGCATCATGGTGCCGCCGGCCGAGGGCGAGGAGGCGACGCCGGCCTCCGCCGGCGCCGGCTTCGCCTATGACGACACGATGGACGCCTTCGTCACCGGCGCGACAGAGGGCGGCAGGCTCTGGGCGAACATCGTCATCGCGATCCTCGCCTTCGTGGCGTTGGTCGCGCTCTTCAACATCGTTCTCGACGCCGTCCTGCCGGATCTGTTCGGCGCGCCGCTGACGCTGGAACGCCTGCTCGGCTGGCTCTTCGCGCCGCTCGTCTGGCTCGCGGGCATTCCGTGGAACGAAGCGGTCATCGCGGGCGGGCTGATGGGCATCAAGACGGCCGTGAACGAGGTCGTTGCCTATATCGCGCTCGTCGATCTCGAGCCGGGGACGCTGCGGGACCGCTCGACCCTCATCATGCTCTACGCGCTGTGCGGCTTCGCCAATGTCTCCTCGATCGGCATCGTGATCGGCGGGCTTTCGGCGCTGGAGCCGACGCGGCGGCGCGACATCCTCGATCTCGCACCGAAAGCGGTGGTCGCGGGCACGCTGGCGACGCTCGGCTCGGGCGCGTCTATTGAGGGCGATCAGCCCTCGCTGCGCGCGGCGGCGGCGATCTCTTCTTCCGTCATCGGCAGGAAGGCATCCATCATGAAGTCGGGCACGGGACGGCCGGTATAGGTCGCGAAGCGCGCCTTCTCCCCGGCGTAGAATTGCCGATAGGCCGCGATGGTATCGCCGCTGACCTTGAATTCCTCGCCCATGCATTGCGGCGGCGTGGTGCGCTGCCCGGGGCCGATCAGCCGTTCCAGCGCATCCCGGTCGAAGGTACGCAGCGCCTCATGCGCCTTGTGGGTCTTCGAGAAGCGGTGAACGTATTCCTCGCCGAGCGCGTCCGACAGGTCCCAGGTCCAGGCGAAGTTTCCCGCGCTCTCGCGCACCCATCTGTTCATCGGGTGGTTCTGGAAGGCGGGCTTCCACGGCGCTTCTCCGCCGGACAGGACGAGCGCGGTCGAGAGCATCTGGACATTCTCGACCAGCATCTTGCCGACATGCTTGTCGCAGTGGAGGCGCGCATTGGCCTGCGGGTCGGGGGAGAGGTGGAAAATGTTCACGCCAGCCGAACGCTCGCCGGCCTTCGCCCGTTCCCACCCTGCGACGCAGCGCCATCCCTTGGGTTGGAGCGTGCGATGAACTAGTTTCAGATGTAACGAAACGAACGGATGTTTTTATGAAGCTCGCCTCCCTACGCTCCGGCCGCGACGGCCGCCTCGTCGTCGTCTCGAAGGATCTGACCCGCTGCCTCGAGCCGTCCGGCGGTGCGAAGACGATGCAGGACCTCCTCGACCGCTGGGACGAGCTTTCGGGGCATCTTCAGGACGACTACCGCAAGCTCAATGACGGCACGATCGAGGGCCAGCCCTTCGATCAGTCCCAATGCGCCTCGCCGCTGCCCCGCGCCTATCAGTGGGCGGACGGATCGGCCTATATCAACCACGTCGAACTGGTCCGGAAAGCGCGCGGCGCCGAAGTTCCCGAGAGCTTCTATGACGACCCGCTGATGTATCAGGGCGGCTCGGACAGCTTCCTGGGGCCCCGCGAGGATATTCTCGCCGCCGACGAGGCCTGGGGCATCGACCTCGAAGGCGAGGTCGCGGTCGTCACCGACGATGTGCCGATGGGCGTCTCTCCCGATGCCGCGAAGGACCGCGTCCGGTTGATCATGCTGGTCAACGACGTCTCGCTGCGCGGCCTGATTCCGGCGGAGCTCGCCAAGGGCTTCGGCTTCTTCCAGGCCAAGCCGTCCTCGGCCTTCTCGCCCGTCGCGGTGACGCCCGACGAACTCGGCGAGATGTGGGACGGCGCCAAGATGAAGGGCGCCCTCAAGGTGGACCTCAACGGGGAGCCCTTCGGCCGGGCCGATGCGGGCGAGGAGATGACCTTCGAATTCCCGCGCCTGATCGCCCATGCCGCCAAGACGCGGCCCTTGAGCGCCGGTACGATCATCGGCTCGGGCACGGTCAGCAACAAGATGGACGGCGGCCCCGGCAAGCCGGTCAAGGATGGCGGGGTCGGCTATTCCTGCCTCGCCGAGCAGCGCATGATCGAGACCATCGAACATGGCGAGGCGAAGACGCCCTTCCTGCGCTTCGGCGACCGGGTGAAGATCTGGGCGGAGGATGCCGAGGGCCGGTCGATCTTCGGCGAGATCGACCAGACCATCCGCAAATATGACGGTCCGTAAGGCCTAGCTGCGCGCCTCGGCCCGCCTGCGGGCCGCGGTGCTGTCCCGGTCTTCGAGGTGCAGGAGGCCGACCAGGCGGCGGATCACCTGCTCTTCATGCGGATCGCGGTGCTCATCGGTCAGCGCGATCGCCCACATGTCCTCGATCAGCGCCATCTTCCCCTCGCGGTCGAGGCCGTCCTTCACCACCGAGCTGAAGCGGTAGAGGTCGTTCGCCTCGGCCTGGTCGGTCTCGGCCACCGTCCGCAGCGCATGCGCGTCCTCCGCGCTCAGGCTGAACTTTGCTTTCAGCACCCGGTCGATCACGCGCCGCTCGTCATCCGTATAATCCTCGTCCGCGCGCGCGGCCTCGACCAGAAGGGCGGCAACCGCCCGCGGCAGCGCATCCTCCTCGGTCTGGGTCTCTTCCTTCTTGAAACCTGCGAACAGTTTGCCGAGCATGTCAGTCCTCCTGGCGGCGGACGGCGTCGAGCCGCCTGCGATCCTTCTTGGTGGGGCGTCCGGCCCCTTCCTCTCTCTCGAACACCGGCGCAGGCCGTTCCTCACGCGGGGGCGGGGGCGGAGAGTGATCCTCGTAGAGCGTTCTCGCCTCGGCGGGGGGACCCCGCCGTTCTCCCAGGGCAAGCACTTCGTAGACGAAGAGCCTCGGGCCGCGGGTGAGGGCGACGGTGTCGCCGACCCGAACGCCGAAGGCCGGCTTCTCGCATCGCTGGGTCTGCCCCGTGCGGGTGATGCGCACGCCGTCCTGCGACACTGCCTTGCTCGCCGCGGCCTTGGTCTTGAAGACCCGCGCGTGCCACAGCCAGCGGTCGAGGCGCAAAGAGGCTTGCGGCAGTTCAGTCACGAGGCGAAGTCACGCGGCAAGCAGCTCCTTGGCTCTTCGAAGGTCCGAAAGGAACTTACCCTCCTCGATCCGCCTTGCACCCTCGTCCTGCAGCCGCAGGAGATAGGAGGGGTGGAAGGTCGGGATGAGCGCGCCGCCGCTCGGCAGGGCCAGCTGCGTGCCGCGGACCCGGGCGAGGGGAACGGACTTGCCGAGAAGGCCCCGCAGGGCGGTCGCGCCTAGGGTGACGGTCACTGCGGGCGCCACCGCCTGATGCTCCGCCAACAGCCATTCCGAGCACACGTCCACGTTCTCGGCGGAGGGGCTGCGGTGCAGCCGCCGCTTGCCGCGCAGCTCGAACTTGAAGTGCTTGACGGCGTTGGTGAGGTAAGCGCGCTCGCGGTCGAGCCCCGCCTGTTCGAGCGCCCGGTTCAGGACCTGGCCCGCAGGCCCGACAAAGGGGCGTCCCTCTCGGTCCTCCATGTCGCCCGGCTGTTCTCCGATCAGGAACAAGCGCGCATCAGCGGGTCCTTCGCCGGGAACGGCCTGCGTCGCGGGCCCGTGCAGCGGGCAGTTGGTGCAGCTGCGAACCAGGGCGTGGATGGCAGGCATCGCAACGGGCGCCGCCATGCGCCGAGGGGCGCCCTGCGCAATCCCTCGTTCCTCGTCGGCGAGGGCGTTCGCGGCCATGGTCGCAACGCGGGCGGGCGCGCTCTCGATCAGCTCCGGGATGAGCCGGGCCTCGGGCAGGTTGCGCCAGTATTTGCGCGGCATCTCGGCGGTCATCGCCGAGACCTTCACCCGCGCCGGATTGAAGATCGAGGCATAATAGGTGCGCCAGGCATCGTCGAAGGCGTCGTCCTGCGGCACGTCCTCGCGCCGTCCGCCGAAACCGACGCTCAGCCGTCCATCCTCCCAGCGCACGCTCTTGCGCGGGGTGACGATCGCCCAGTGCATGTTCGCGAAGCGGCGGATGAAGAAGGGCGCTTCGCGCTCGACGATATGATGGTCCGGTTCGAACCACGCGACAAAGCGCGCTGAGCCGCCGCCGGGATCCTCGACCTCCTTGAAGCGGACGAAGGCATGCATCTTGTGCGCGTCGCGCCGCACGGCCTTCTCCATCTGCCGCAGCCGCCGGACGAGCGGGTCGGCCGGATTGTCGGCCAGCGCCCTCTCGCCGAGGGTGCGGTAAAGGAAGGTGTAGAGGAGGGGCCAGCGGCCAGGGTCCGAATGGTGGGCTGCCGCCTGCGCCAGCTCCACCGCCGCGCGCGGAAGGGTCACTTCGGCCTTGCTCGCCCTGCGCGCGGACTCCCCGCCGAAGAGGTCCCGTTCCGACCCTGCTACGCGCCAAACCACCCGGTCGGGCGGAACCCTTTCGGAGAGCAGGCGCCGCGCCTCGCTCTGAAAGCCGGCAATATCGTCCTCTGCATCGAGAGTGACGAGGACGGTCTGCGAAGCGGGATCGGCCATCGTTTCCGCTAGCGACGCGGGAAGAGGCGGACGACATTCGCTCCGGGGGCGGGATCCTCCTCCTCCTCGTCGGGCGCCGCCGCTTCGGCTGCCGCGGCCTTGGCAGCCTTGCGCGCATCCTTCGCCTTCTTGTTCATACGGGCGAGAACGCGCTTCTGGCTCGAGGAGAGAGCGTCGCCGGGGCGTCCGAGCGAGGGATCGGAGAAGGCCGAACCATAAGCTTCGAGCCGCTCCGCCACGGAGCCGGCGAACTCCTCCTCGAATTCGCTGATCTCGCCGATTTCGGTCAGCTTCGCCTTGAGCCTCGCGATCTTGCGCTGCGCGTTCCGGGCGGAGCGCTCGCGCCGCTTCTTCTCGCGCTCGCGCTGTTTGGCGAGGGCCGCATCGAAGGCCTCCTGCCGCGCTGCCCAAGCCTTGCGATCATCATCGGACATTCGGAACACCTAAGGAACGAGGCGGGGCTGCGCCAGCGTTCCCGGCATCACGCCGCAGCGGCGAAAAGGTCGGACTGCTCGGCCTTGCGGCGGAAGCGCGCTTCGAGGCTGGCAGCATCGAGAAGGCCTCCGGGGCGCCAATCGGGGGTAATCACGAATGGCTTGATCTTCCGCACGCTCGCCGCGAGCCGCGCAAGATCGGCATAGCGGAGCACGCCCTGAGACCGGGCAGCAAGAATCTTCGCCACCCCCTTCTCGCCGAGGCCCGGAACGCGCAGCAGCGCCTCCCTGTCGGCAGTGTTGATGTCGAGCGGGAAGAAACCCCGGTTCTGCATCGCCCAGATGGTCTTCGGGTCGAGGTCGAGGTCGAGCATGCCGCCTCTGAGCGTGGCGGTGATCTCCTTGGGGTCGAAGCCGTAAAAGCGGGTGAGCCAGTCGGCCTGATAAAGCCGATGCTCGCGGATCAGGGGCGGGGCCTGCACGGGAAGACCGGCCTTGGCATCCGGAATGGGCGAATAGGCGGAATAGTAGACGCGGCGCAGCTGGTGCTTTCCGTAAAGTCCCGCCGCCGTGTCGATCACCTGCGCATCCGTCTCCTGATCGGCGCCCACGACCATCTGCGTGGATTGGCCGCCGGGCGCGAAAAGCTTCGGCGCCGCCTTGTGGCCCAGCTTCCGCGCGCTCTTCGCCTCCGACTTCGCGCCATCGATCCGGCTTTTGACCGAGGCCATCGCACCTTCGATCCCGTCGCGCGATTTCTCCGGCGCCAACGTCTCGAGGCTGCGGCGCGAAGGCAGTTCGATATTGATCGACAGGCGGTCGGCGTGCCGCCCCGCCTCTTCGAGCAGTTTCGGATCTGCCTCGGGGATTGTCTTGAGGTGAATATAGCCGCGGAAATCGTATTCCTCACGGAGAATCCGAGCCACCTCGACGATCTGTTCCATCGTATGATCGGGACTTCGAATGATCCCCGAGGACAGGAATAGCCCTTCGATGTAATTGCGCTTGTAGAACTCGACAGTGAGGTCCGCGACTTCCCTCGGGGTGAAGCTGGCCCGCTTCACGTTCGAACTCGACCGGTTGATGCAATAGGCGCAGTCGAACATGCAGTAATTCGTCAGCAACACCTTGAGAAGGCTGATGCAGCGGCCATCGGGAGCATAGGCGTGACAGATCCCCATGCCTTCGCTGCTGCCCACGCCTTTCCCGCCGATCGAATTGCGCGACGTCGATCCCGACGAGGCACAGGACGCGTCGTACTTGGCTGCATCTGCCAGAACCCGAAGCTTTTTAATGAGTCGTGCCGAAATCGCCATGATCCTGTTTTGTTCCCATTCCTCGGGGGATGCAAGGCGATGAAGGAGGGGCGGCAGTGATTCTCTTCGTTTTCATGTGCATCCCGCTGCTCTTTAACCTGTATCAATTCCTCACTGTTCCGATTTCAGACGCGTCAGTTCGACGAAGCGGGGCAGCGATTCTCGGTGATAGGTTCCGATCCTTTGGGAGGCCCGGTTTCACGGAAACGTTATCGCTCTTTGTTGGTTAACGTCGGAACTCCACATCATTGGCGCGTAGAGAAAGGCCAACTGTCTTCGTCCGATTGTAATTTCGTCAACATCGGCGTGATCGGTGATTTGTTCTATTGCGATGGCATCGCGAATGCTTTCCAACTCGTTACTTCGGGATCATCGGGGCGAGTGCGTCGCTTCACCCGGAGCCAATGAAGGGAGAACAGTATGAGTAAGCTTAAAACACTCGGTATCGCGAGCATCGCCTCGGTTGCAGCATTCGGCCTTTCGGCCGCTTCCGCTGCCGTCATGGTGACGGGTCCGGAAGGTGAGTCGGGCGGTGTGCCCGCCGTCGCTCCGACCCTTGATGTCGGTTCGCCTGTCAATATCGACAACAACGATATCTCTGACATGGACGAGCTGAACGACGTGGGTTCGTTCATGGTTGCCGACGGCATCATCGGCGGCGACACGGCCGTGGACGTGCGTTTCGGCAACGGCCTGCGTGCCGGGATCATGAATCTCGCCATCACCTTCTTCGTCGAAGGCATGGACGCGCAGACCTTCAATATCACGGACGCCGCTGGCGTGGATATTGACGGCAACACGTCCTTCCTGGTCGACCTGACGCCGGGCACGATGGTCGACTTCGTCGTCACCGGCACGGTGTTCGAGGACTTCGGTCAGGAAGCCAACTACAACATCAACATCCTCGCGCAGGCTGTTCCGGTGCCGGCCGCTGGCCTGCTCTTCGGCACGGCGCTCGTCGGTGGTGCGATCGCCCGCCGCAAGCGCAAGCTCGCCTAAGCGATAGCGTAGTCCTTGCAGCGCCGGACCCTCCGCCGGCGTCCTTACGCGGAAACCCGCTGCCAGAGATGGCAGCGGGTTTTCTCTTGTCAGTCGCCCGCGCGTTGCGAGGCGGGCTCTCCCAGAAGATCGAGCGCGGCCGCGGTCATCGCCTCCACGCCGGTCGTCAGCGTCGGGCGCGGATCGGGCGCGAAGAAGGGAGAGTGCAGCGAGGGCAGGGCCTCCCCGCCATTCTGCGCCGCGGCGAAGCGCTCCGGCTCGACCGCTCCGACCCAGAAGATGACAGCCGGAACGTCTTCAGGCGTACGGCCGAACTGGCTGAAGTCCTCTCCGCCCATGACCGGCGGCGCCTCAAGCACGCGGGCCTCGCCGAACTGCTCGCGGAAGACGCCTGCAATGCGCTGCGTCAGCTCGGGGTCATTGAAGGTGGAAGGGGTATAGGGTTCTTCCACCTCGACGACCGGCATCAGCGCCTCGGGCAGGCCGGCGGAGACGGCCTGGGCGCGGGCGATGCGCTCGATGCCGGAAAGCAGCTTCTCCCGCGTGGCGTCGTCGAAGCTGCGGACGGTGAGCTGCAGATGGGCCTCGTCGGAAATGATGTTGTGCTTCGAGCCCGCATTGAACGCGCCCACAGTGACCACGGCGCGGTCGAGCGGGGACAATTCGCGGCTGACCAGCGTCTGCAGGTTGTTGACGATCTGGCTCGCGATCACGATCGGATCCTTGGTCGTGTGGGGGTAGGCGCCGTGACCGCCAATGCCCTTCACCCGGATGTCGACGCTGTCGACATTCGCCAGCGCCCAGCCCGGCGTGTAGGAGATGCTGCCTGCGGGCAGACTCGCCGAATCATGCAGGCCGACAACGTAATCGGGAGTGGGAAAGCGCTCGTAGAGGCCGTCCTCGATCATGGCGAGCGCACCGAGGCCCAGTTCCTCGGCGGGCTGGCCGATCAGGATCAGCGTGCCCGACCACGCATCGGTTCTGTCGGCGAGCTGGCGGGCCGCGCCGACGAGGCTGGTCATGTGCACGTCGTGACCGCAGGCGTGCATGGTCGGGAACATGTCGCCGTCGCGGTTCGGCCCGCGGGCCTCGGACGCATAGGGCAGGCCGGTCTGCTCCTCGACCGGAAGACCGTCCATGTCCGCCCGCAGCATCACGGTCGGCCCGTCGCCATTCTCCATGACGGCGACAATGCCCGTGCCGCCGATGCCGGTGGTGACGTCATAGCCCGCCTCGCGCAGCTCTTTTGCGAGGCGCTTGGCCGTCTCGGTCTCCTGGAAGGACAGCTCGGGGTTCTGGTGGAAGTGCTTGTAGAGCGCTTCGAGATAGTCGTAATCGGCTTCGACAGCCTCATTCAGATCGGCGGCGGTGGCAGGCAGGCACAGCGCGAGAGCGGCGCTCGCGCAGAGGAGGGTGCGGATCATCGGGAAGTCCTCATGACGTCCCGATGACGCTACAGAGCGGGAGCCTCCCCGATCAAGCGCGCCCTCTCAGCCTAATGCAGCGTTTCGGCCCGCATGTCCTTGTCGAGCTTCTTCATCGCCTTCTGCAGCTTCTCGAAGGCGCGGACCTCGATCTGCCGGATGCGCTCGCGGCTGACCCCGTATTCGGTCGACAGGTCCTCGAGCGTGCGCGGTTCTTCGGTCAGGCGGCGCTCGGTCAGGATGTGCCGTTCGCGGTCATTCAGGCCGGCCATGGCTTCCTGAAGAAGCTCCATCCGCGTGTCGAACTCGTTGTCCTGAACCAGCGCCGCTTCGGCATCGACGGCCTGCTCGTCGACGAGCCAGTCCTGCCACTCCGCACCGCCGCCATCCTCGCCGACGCGCATCGGCGCGTTCAGGGAGTTGTCGCCGCCCGACATGCGCCGGTTCATCGAGACGACCTCGTCTTCCTTCACCCCGAGGCGCGTGGCGATCTGCTCGACGTCTTCCGGGCGCAGATCGCCTTCTTCGAGCGCGTCGATCTGGCCCTTCATCTTGCGCAGGTTGAAGAAGAGCTTCTTCTGCGCGGCCGTGGTGCCGATCTTCACGAGGCTCCAGGACCGCAGAATGTATTCCTGGATCGAGGCGCGGATCCACCACATCGCATAGGTGGAGAGACGGAAGCCCTTTTCGGGGTCGAATTTCTTGACCGCCTGCATCAGGCCGACATTGCCCTCGGAAATCACCTCGCCCGTGGGCAGGCCGTAGCCGCGATAGCCCATCGCGATCTTCGCCACCAGGCGCAGGTGCGACTGGATCAGCTGCTGGGCAGCATCGGGGTCGCCATGCTCCTTGAAGCGCTTGGCCAGCATGTATTCCTGATCCTTCTCGAGCATCGGAAACTTCCGGATCTCGGAAAGATAGCGGCTCAGCCCGCCCTCGGGCGTGAGAGCGGCGCCGCTCGTCGTCGTCAGTGCGTTCGCCATGTATGTGAGTGTCTTTCTTCCCGGCTGGCGTGTGGGAAACACGCGCAAGCCCTTCCCTTCGTCAGGCAATATGGGGGCACTTCGCCGGGATTTGAAGTGAAGACCCCGCAAACGCGCAAGGGCGTATGTGCGCGCGGGCTCATCCCGCTGCGGCTTCGGCAGGGGTCGAGGACCGCCGGCTCTGCCCGCGCGCGAGCGCCAGGAGGAGGGCGAGGCCGTTCCAGGCGACGAAGACGAAGAGCGGCGGGATGAGGCCGAGCAGTCCCCACCCACTGATCGCCGCCAGAAGGAGGTCGGCCGAGGCGAGCACCTGAATGCCGATTCCCGCCATCATCGGGCGCGCCGGATTTATGCCCGCGATCCGTCCGTTGATCTGGGACACGGCGATCAGCCCCATCGCATTGGCCCCGAAGAACCAGGCGAACTGCGTCTCGGAGAAGCCGAACTGCTCGATGAAGAGGAAGGGCGAACCGGCGATATAGGCGAACATGGCGGCCATGCTGCACCCGCCGATCAGAATGAGCGTGCTGCACCTGCGAAATGCAAGGCCAATCTCTGCTCCTGCGGCTGCAGGTTCCCGTGACCGCCCACGGGGCGGCGCTAGAGCGCGGCGAGCGCGGCGCGCAGCTTGGCGAAGTCCTTGGGCGGCTCGGTCTCGAAGCGCAGCTCCTCGCCGGTGATCGGATGCGCGAAGCCGAGGATCGCTGCATGTAGGGCCTGTCGGCGGAACTTGCCCACGACGGCAAGCGCGCGCTCGGCGGCCTCGTCCTCGGGGCGGAGGCCCGCCAGCCCCGCCCGGCCATAGACCGGATCGCCGACCAGCGGATGGCCGACATGGCTCATATGCACGCGGATCTGATGGGTGCGGCCGGTCTCGAGGCGGCACTCGATGAGCGAGGCGACCGAATCGCCCGGCAGCTTGGCCCGGCCCGTGCCGTAGGCCTCGAGCCGCTTGAAGTGGGTGATCGCTTCGCGTCCCGACGGGTTCTCCCAGTCCGTGACGGCCTGCTTGCGCTTGTCGCCGCCCGCGCGGGCGAGGGGCAGCTCAATCGTGCCGACAGCCGGGCGCGGGCTGCCATGGCAGATGGCGAGATAGGCGCGCTCGACGTCGTGGGCCTGCCAGAGCGTGGTCAGGCCCTGATGCGCCTCGTCGGACTTGGCGACGACCATGACGCCGGAGGTTTCCTTGTCGAGGCGGTGGACGATGCCAGGACGGGCGACGCCGCCGATCCCCGACAGGCTGTCCGCGCAGTGATGCAGGAGCGCGTTGACGAGCGTGCCCGACCAATTGCCCGCCGCCGGATGCACGACCATGCCCGCCGGCTTGTCGAGAACGATCAGATATTCGTCCTCGAACAAGACGTTCAGCGGAATGTTTTGGGGCTTGGGCGCCGCGTCCTCGACGGGCGGCGGCGTGAGCGTCACCTTCTCGCCGCCGCGCAGGCGGTAGGATGGGTCGGTGTGCGGCGCGCCGTCGCGGGTCAGGGCGCCGCCCTCGATCATCGCCTTGACCCGGTTCCGGGTCACGGGCGCGAGAAGCCCCGCCAGCCAGCGGTCGATCCGCTCTCCGGCCGCGCCCTCGTCTGCGGTGAATTCATGTGTCTCGGTCATCGCCTGCGGGGGTGCGCGAGGCCGCGGGGCGTGTCAAATCCCCGTGCATGACCGATTCGCCTTCCCCCTCTCCGAACCTCGCCCTGATCAAGGGCGTCACCGCCGGTCTCGGCCTTCTCCTGCTGGGTGGGCTGGCGCTTCTCGTCGTTCTGCTCTTCACGCGCGGCACGGGCGGGGAGGGCGCGGCAGAGCTCGCGCCGCTGATCGTGAGCCCGGGCGAGGCGATCGTGGACCAGGCGGTCGGCGAGGATGTCGCCATGTTCGTGATCCGCGGCGAAGACAGCGCCAGAGTGGTGTTCGTTGACATCGACACGGGGACCCAGAGAGTGCTGCCGGTCGAGCGG
>JACLAD010013635.1_pt1 | contig 15570 bp, 10 predicted proteins | sample 8027901 | NCBI WGS metagenome assembly JACLAD01 (sample SAMN15725071, study PRJNA655200) | protist metagenome | isolation source: fluorescence activated cell sorting (FACS) single amplified genomes of... | place: Spain: Blaines Bay Microbial Observatory, Mediterranean Sea | collected 2016-07-05 | reverse complement strand
GAGTTGGTTGGTATTTGAGGCTGATGGGATTGTGAAATTGTCGGTAACACCGTAATCAATGGCACCTTGATCAAGGGTTTGGTTTGCTAGCTTAGTCTGCAGTTGGCTGATACTAAAGTTTTCAGCATAACGATAGATAAAAAGACGTAGGGGAGTATCCAGATTTAAAGACAGGGTGATTTGGGAGGATGATAAATTGAGGAGTCCTGAGTTGAGAGGGCTGGTTGGACCAGCTGCAGAGAAAGCAGTTCCTCCTGCAACGACTACGATGAACTCGGTAACCCGGGAACTGGACCCAGCTCTTTGATTGCGCTCAGAGCTTCGATGCTGCAGAGTTAGAGTAACTTCTACCTGATTGCTGGAGTCCCCCTCCTTCGGTAATGGAGCGCAGGTAGTGAGCAGAAAGGTGAACGGGATCCAGAGAAATGTGAGTCGGTTTACGAGTTTAGACAGCATCTTTACTGTGGCTGTTTCTGGGTAAAACAGTAAATTAGAACTGGGTTTTGGTAAGCCGCAGGCTTAAATTAGAACAGATGCAAATTTTATATAACATCTGCAATGCAAAATGAACAAATCGGTTGGGTTGATTGTGTATGTGAAGGGCTGATTTTAGACAGTCAAACCACAAATGAATTCTGAGACGTCTTAGAAGATTGAGGAGAGAATTCAATCAATAAACCATGTAACGGACTGGGCACCTACCCTTATCCAGATGGCCGAATTTATGTCAGTGAATCAAAAAAAAAGTTTCTATGGACAAGGAAACTATTCCTGGCCGGATGGCATGTAACAGTGGAGAATTCAAAAACGGCAAAAGGATTGGTGAGGGAAACTTAGCTAAGCCAAAGGGGAAGGTGAAAATCAGGCATTGGGAGAAGAGCAAAAAATTGGTAGCATAATAGCTTTTGGGGGTTTCCACACTTATCAACGAGGCCATGTAGTATAGGTTAACTCTGCTTCGGCTGAGTAGCTCTGGAGTTGGTCACTTTTTAGTAGCGACCTTGTCTTTCCAAGTGCGACTTCAGGATCGCTGTCAATCACATAAAATTATGTAGTAGAATCCTGATCTGAGTCCGGAAAAATTGGCTAAGATTCATTCGTGCTGCAATCAGCTGCACTGGTTTCCCGACTTACAAGACATCCCCATCTTCTCTGCGCAATTCATCAATGATTGGCCGACTCGGCAAAGCCTCTAACTCTGCATTAGCAGTTGCCACAATAAATGTTGACCTAGTCAATCCGATCAGATGAATTTGGGCCTTACTAAGATGCAGACTGATTCCCATAGCTTGGTCCCTACTACATATTTTCCATGCAACAAATACTTCGCTCTCTTTGGAATAAACACGGTCTTCAACTCCTGCTGCAGTCAATCATGGAAAGCAAGAGCAAAGGGTGTGTTCTCGAAGGAGTCAATCATCTCATTGCTGTTTTGAAGTAAGTCAACTTGCAGGGCTCTAGTTTAATCTTTGGCGGCTACCCCCATCCCAAGGGTGGGAATAAGGAGGCACTGACAGCAGAAGAGGAGATTTTGTGGTGCGACGGCTGGTTGTAGCTTGGCTGACGCTACCTGTCTCGATAAAGTCAATCGCTGCCTGCAGCAGGGTATCGTCAGCCGGGGTGGCAGGAAGAGCTGTGCTGAGGGGATAGTCTGGACTGACTCCCAGGTTGTGCCAGGAATTGCCGAGTGGAGAGAGTAGCTCAAAGGAGGTGATGTAGACCCCACTGCCATCGAGCAACCCGACTACATTCTGGCCAACCCCCTTGCCATAAGTGATTCCACCCATCAGTGTGGCAATCCCCAGATCTTTCAGTGCTGCTGAAGTGAGTTCAGAAGCAGAAGCGGAACTACCATCAATCAGGATCACAAATTTACTGGGATCTGTAATTCCTAGATTTGAACCATACACCCCAAAGCGATAATCAAAGCCCTGGGATTGCTGCTTTAGGCTGAACGTGATCTGGTTGTCAACGCTACTCGGCCCCAGAAAATCTGTCAGATTCCAAGCACCTGAGAGGCTACCACCGCCATTCTGACGCAAATCAAGGATCACTCCACCTGTTCCTCCACTTCCAGCTGAGATCAAACTCGTATAATCATCCCGAACCCGATCCGCGCTGACGGTCGTGTACTCCCTCAGGTTGAGGTAGGCGATTTGATTGGTTGAACCAAGTGATCTCGAAAGATGTGTTTCCGAAGCCGTCTGGACCTGGATTTGATTGCCATTGCGAAGAAGTGTCAGCGTGGAAGTCGCTGCTTCTGTCCGAGGTAGCAGGTCTCTGATATTTTCTACAGTCAATCCTGATATCTGGATTCCATCCACTGCAATCAAGCGATCCCCAGCCTGCAGCCCATCCCACCAGGCCCTTGTAAAAGGAAAGACTGAACCTAGTAAAAAGGGATTGTTATCGCTGATCACAGCATTGCTGTTATTGACTTGGTAACTGAAGCCAATGTAGGAGCGTCCTCCTGAAAGAGCCTGAGTGTTTTCTGAGAACGCAACAGGTTCAAAGTAGTAGGAGAACCGATCGTTTTGGCGGACCACATTGACGTAATCATCAATCTGGACCAGTCCATCAAGATTGTTCGGTAGGTAAGCAGGTCGATAATGAATGTCCTGAAAATTGATACAGCCTTGGGCAAGAATCAGGTCAATGCTTTGGGGAGTACTACTCTTCTGACATTCCGGCATCAATTCGACATAATCTTGGACAGACGCTAAAGTGGATGCTTGTGAAGTAACGGTTGAGGAGAGTTCAGTCGAATAGGTCAGGGTGATCCCATCTCCCGTTTGACTAGCTTGGGTCTCTCCTTTGAAAGCTAGGGGAGATTGCCTGAGAATTGTCCGTTGGTCTTCAGTAAACTGGTTCTGATCTCCACCACCCCAAGAAGCCCAGAACATGATATTCTCAGCACCGTTACCCACACATTCCTCCGCAGAGACCTGTCCATTATTGTTGCTGTCATAGACGGACTTACGACACTCAGGGGTATCATCCAAGGGATCAAACTCTACTCCGTTATCCTCCGTTGGATGCCAGAGACCAAGCAGATGTCCTGCCTCGTGAACAATGGTCTCAGCAAGTAGTTGATCATTGATAGATTGATTAAAGAAGGGTCCTGACAAGTGGGAACCCAAGCTGACCAGTACTCCATTGTGGGGTCCCTGAATACCTAAAGACCCAGGAATACCTGCGGCAATCCCAAGGACTCCTCCTCCTTCCACCTCATCAACCAGGAAAATATTGACCGCGTCAGCCCTTCCTTGAGTGATCAGCGCTTGGGTTTCTGAATCAAAGAAACTATCGGAGACAGTGCGATATTGCTCTTCTCTAATATTGATAGTCTGGCCGATGGTGACGTTGAGGCTGTTATTGGTGTAGAGCCCCCTCACTAGCTGCCAAACGGTCTCGAGATTGTAGCTCTCACCACTGGCTAGATAGGGTTGCACAAGTAGGCTTGGTTCACCAATGGCGGAGGGTTCATCTTCGCGGACGGTCAACTTCACTTCACTTGCCCCTGTAATCTGATAAGTCCAGGTTCCTGCTTCAGCATCAATGTCAGGACGCATTGGTACCAAATAGTTTTCATATGGTCCATCACCAAAACTTGTGAGACCACTGGCAGTGGATTCTAGATAGGCCAACTCATCACGTCCACTAGGGCTTACGAGTCGGGTGATTCGTGCTGTACCAGATGAGAACGCAGAGAGTAGGAAAGAATTTGTATTGTTTGAAATAACGAAGTTGCCAGAATTTGAAGAACTTAAATTTTTAACAGTTAATTTAGTATTTTGTGAAACATCTAAATCTGAATCCACATAGCAACTTTCGAATAAATAACTGCCACTTAGTGTTCCATTAGTGCAAATTCGAGTCTGTTGAATACAATTGCTGTCTTTGGGAACTGTTTGGGTTTTAAATGCGCTAACACTGTCCCCACTAAAAATAGTTTGGTTTCCAAATTCACATGATGCAGCTTCACGTATTGAGCAAAAATTGTAAGCATAACTTCCAGATAAAAATCCATTATCACAGGAACGAGTCTCTGAAATACAGTTGCTGCCGAATGGAACAGAATTAGAGTGATATGCAGTCACTGATTGTCCACTGTCGATTGTCTGACCATTAAAGCCACAACCCTGTGCTTGCTGGACAGTGCAACTTTCGTGAGCATAAGTCCCACTTAGAACCCCATTGAAACAACTTCTCACTTGTGAATTGCAGCTGCCTTCACTGGAAACACTATCCTCCAAAAAAGCATTTACGACTCCACCATGGGGAACGTCAGCTCCATTGAAAGCACAGCTGGTGGGTTCGGCCTCACTACAGCTTTGAAAAAGATAGGTGCCGCTAAGGGCACCATTGATACAGAGGCGCAGCTCTGACTGGCAACTTTGACCAAAGGGAACGGTTAGGCTTTGGTAGGTTGTGACGCTGTTACCGTTGGCAATGGAGTTGCCATTGAGCTTGCAGTCAGATGCTTCTTGCACCTGACAGGTCATGTAAGCATAGGAGCCACTCAGTAAGCCGTTGTTGCAGAAGCGGGTTTGTGAGGAGCACAATTGGCCAGCAGCAACATTTGATGACTGGTAAGCGATGACGCTGCCGCCATCAGGAACAGTTCCACCCGCGAAGTTGCAGTTGATTTGCGTTGAGGTGGTAGGTGGTTCAGATAGCTCATTTGTTAATGTGACTGTTACGAAACCTGGAACTAACAAGCGAATTGCGTCTTGACTACCAATGCTACCAGGTCTGCCCTCTAAATTGAGGCTACTGTGCAGGTGGTTGATCGCCTCGCCAGCATCTACTATGGGCCGGTTGAAAATGTTCTCGATGAAAGGATTGACCTGAAGCTGAAACTCAGTGACTGGAAGATCAAATTCGAAAGCTTGCTGACCTAATAACGATAGGGTAGTTGGACTGATACTGATACCGTTGAAGGGATCACCATCCTGATCAAGCGATTGTAGCAGGCGGGAGATGTTTATCACCCGACGGTCCGCTGTGTTGTTTGTACCAGCTAGTTCTACTGGAGTGATCAGTTCGCCGCCCTTAACCTCGCCTAATACGGTTTCACCAACTGTGAAGGTGACCTCATCGCCAATGCGATATTGGAACTGACCATTGGTATTGGTCAAGCCGTAGAGGTTGGAAGATGTTTTGTAGCTTACTCCTCCGACAGCACTGTCTAAAAGGATGCCAGTTTGCGTGGGGGTATTTTGATTAGTATTACTTGCTTCACTTGAACTAGAAGAATAGGATCCTCCACCCTTTCCACCACCAAGTCCCCCGGCAGCAATGGCAACTACGGCGGCACCACCGGCAGCAATTCCTGCAACAGGCCCTGTTTCAAAACCTCCCTCAGTTTCAGTCGTGCACTGCTCTTCATCTGGAGTACAGTCGACAGGAACAGGTTCTCCGCAGCTGACGATAAGCAGGATTAGACTGAGACAGATCAACCAGTGCTGAAGTCTTTGATGCATAGGAACTCAATCAGATAATCGCTGGAGCATCTGCTTGGCCTGAGCATTTCCTTTGGCTGCTGCTTGCCGGTAATGTTTAATAGCTTTCCCATCGTTTTGTGCGACTCCGTAACCTTTACGGAACATACCTCCAAGATTGAAAAGGGCAGTAGCCTCTCCCTGCTCAGCTGCTCGTTGGTACCAGCTAACTGCTTGTTCTAGATCAACCTCGGTTCCAATTCCATTGCGGTGCATGTAGCCTAACATCGTCTGTGCTTTTGGATGATTTCGCTCGGCAGCTTGTTTGTAGAAGATTTTAGCTAAGGCCAAATTCTCATCTACACCTAAAGCCTTTCGATAGACCTGCCCAAGTTCATATTGGACTGGTGGAGGCTGCTTGATTAAGAAGTCCATCAACTCTGTTACCTTCAGCTTGTCCTTGTATTTGCTCAGTAGTGTACCGGCTCGGGTGCGTTGGCCATCAAGCAAAAATCCAACAATTTCTCTCAATTCATTATTCACAGGCTTGATCTTCCTCTTGGCTTCCTTGACCTGCTCCTCGAGTTATAGCTCTGTTTGGCGCATGAAGTCAGATTGCACGGCAAAGACAAAGTCTCCTTGATCAAGATTGCGGTCACGGATCTTCCCGTACTGAGGAGTTTGGTAATTCTTGGTGTACTTTGTGACACTGGAGAAGAGAAATTGACCAAGCTCAGATCCAGTGACATAGCCATCACTGTTGGTATCTGCATCCCCACCGATTCCATTGATGAACTGCTCTCGAAAAACACTCTGATCAGGCACAGTTTCATTGGCAGAGCCAGAAGTGATGTATTGGCGAACTGGTTTTGTGGTGTTGCTGGCAATCTCCTCAGGTACAGCCCGAGAGAGAGCGAAGAGTTCACCACTGAAGCAGGAATCAAATAGGAAGAGGGCGTGCTTGGACTGGATTCGCCTGGAGTAGACATCAATCATTTGTAGATCCAAGGCTTTATCCAAAAAGCCATGGAGGTCCTGTTGGGGATTGGGAGCATCAGTGGGCACTAAGTAGCCCATCGATGTGCCGTAGGTTTGCAGTTGGGAGTGTCCGTGTCCGGCGAAATAAATCAACAATCGGTTCTCTGGATCACGTCCGTAGATACTGATAAACTGGTCAAAGATTTTATCTAATTCCTCACTATTAGGGTCACCAATAGTCATTACTTCAAAGCCATTTTCTTCCAATGCTTCCTGAACCAAAGCCATATCCTTGCGAACCCCGGGTAGATCAGGCCAGCCGTTTTGATAGTCACTGACCCCAATCAGCAGAGCATGGCTGTTCTGATAGAGTTGAGCTTGTTGACCGGTTTCATTAGGCAGGACTACTGGACGGATGGCACGAGAAAACTCGGCCTTCAAATTGCCAGATCCTGCAAAAAAAACTAACAAAATTGTTAAATATTTAAATAATTTACCTTATGTTATGGATCTATTCATGACATTTCAATGATTCCTAGAATTCATTTATTATTAGTTATTTACATGTTAAGTATGAATATGATCCACTGAGTGACCCATTTGAGCATTCTCTAATTTCTTTCAATTCAGAACAAGATCCCAGCCAGGTATCTCCTGAGTTATGTCTGTACGCAATGATACTATCCCCATCGGCTACGATCACAAAAGGCGCATCATAGTAGCTAACCTGAGAGGTGTAAAATGCACACTTTGACGCTGGAACAGCTTCACAGGATGTATGTTGGTAGTTCATATTGGTCATTAATGCTCCATTTTGACAGAGAATGTCAGAATTAGAATTTTCACAAGTATAACCCAATCCACTTTGCATACTGGGTACTTCGTCGTAAGCATACATTTTTAGATAAGAACCATGGGCCACTGTCTGACCATTGAGACTGCAACTGGCTGGTGTAGCTACAGAACAACTCGAATTTGTATATGTGCCGCTGAGGGTTCCGTTCGAACAGCTTCTTGTCTGGGTAGAGCAGGTCTGCCCATTAGCGACTGAATAAGACTGATAAGCCGTTATGCTGCTTCCATGAGCTACTGTCTGACCACCAAAGCTACAACTAGCTGCAGAGGCTACCGAACAACTTGAATTCGTGAAGGATCCTCCCAGAGTTCCGTTGCTACAACTCCTTGTTTCAAAACTACACTCCTCTCCATAGGCTACCGAACTAGTTTGATAGGCTTTCACCGAGGCATCATGGGCAATCAGTTGTCCGTTGAAACTGCAGGTTGCTGGTGACTGCACTGAACAACTGCCAAAAGAGTAACTGCCACTGAGTGAACCGTTGAAGCAGGTTCTGTTCTCGGTTGTACAGCTACTGCCATAGGCCACCGATGCCGCTTGGTAGGCGGTTACTGATTGACCATCATTGACTGTTGCTCCATTGAAGGAACAACTCTGAGCACCCGCCACACTGCAACTGGAGTTAGTATAGCCACCACTGAGTGTACCATTGGAGCAGGTTCGGCTCTGGGAGGTGCAAGTACTGCCAAAAGCTACCGAGGCAGCTTGGTAGGCATTGATTGAAGTGCCGTGAGCGACCGCCTGCCCATTGAAAGTGCAGGAAGCAGCAGAAGCCACGCTACAAGCAGCATTGGTATAGCTCCCACTCAATGTTCCATTGCTGCAACTACGCAGCTCGGTTTGGCAACTCGAGCCAAAGTTGACTGAATTGCTCTCGTAAGCTGTCACACTGGAACCGCTACTAACCGTTTGGCCATTGAAGGTACAGGAACTCGCCTCATTGACTCGACAGCTGGAGTAGGCATTGCTGCCACTGAGCACCCCGTTGCTGCACAACCTCTGCTCGGACAAACAACTGCCGCCATAATCAACCGCTGAGTCTCTGTATGCCGTCACACTATTGCCGTGGGCAATGCTGAGGCTGTTGAAGGCACAGGCCACTGGATCGGCTACTCGACAGCTGGAGTAGGCATTGCTGCCAGATAGGTTGCCACTATTGCAGGTTCTTAGCTCTGCGTTGCAGACGGAGCCGTATGGGACATTCTGATCAGCATAAGCTGTGACAATGGTGCCATGATTGATTGCTATTCCATCAAAGAAACAAACAGGCTGGATGGTGACTTCTTCTTCCACCTCACAGCTGGCAAAAGCATAGCTCCCAATGATGACTCCATCAGTACAACTTCTCAGCTGGGCAATGCAACTCCCTCCGGCATCCACCTTACTGGCTGCATAGGCGGTAAAGCTGGTGCCGTGAGCCACAGCTTGACCATTGAAGGTGCAGGAGGCTGCGCTAGCCACTTGGCAGGTACGGGCACTGTAAGAACCAGAGAGGACTCCGTTGTTGCAGGTTCTTGTTTGCGATGTACAACTTCCCCCAAAAGCCACGCTGTCGCTAACATAGGTGGTGACGCTAGCCCCATGCTCGACGGCTTGACCGTCTAGACTACAATTGCTGGCACTCCTCGAACTGCAGCTACCGGCACTGTAGGAGCCAGAGAGGACTCCGTTGTTGCAGGTTCTCGTTTGTGAGAGGCAGCTTTGTCCGAAGGGAACTAGTGCACTTTGATAGGCGATGACACTCTGGCCGCTGCTGAGCAGGGTGTTGTTAAACTGGCAGAGTTCAGGGTTAGCGCTGCCTGCCTCAGCAAGTGTGCTATCAGCAACAAAGGCTGGGACCACCTGCTGGATTTGTTCCTCTTCGGCAACCTGAGTAACTAACCCTTGCTCTCCCAAGGTTCCATGCAGATGATTGATTGCAGTGGAGGTATCCACGAGGGTTCGACCAGAGGCAGCTTGAACTGCAACGCTAGCAGTGATCTCGAAAGTAGATACAGGCAGGTTGAAGTTGAGAGAGCGGCCAGAGAGTGCAGTCCGGGTTGATTCGGTAACGCTCAGTCCATTGACGGGATCAGCGTCATCATCAAGGCTTTGTAGAAAGCGGGTGAGATTGATGACTCTTCTGTCAGCAGTGCTCACAGCACCAACCAGTTCAACAGGAGTCAATACCGGAGAGGCCGCTACACTGCCTAGCTCAACATCTCCGAGACGGAAACTGACCGTATCTCCTGTCTGGTAGGAGAACTCTCCGCTGGCATTTGTAAGCCCAGTCAGACCACTGCTGGTCTCAAAGCTGACGCCAGCCACTACACTGTCAAGCAGGACTCCGACCTTAGCTGTTGTTGGAATAGTGGGAGTGGCTGTGCTTGATGACCCACCACCAAAACCTCCACCATCGTCCCCACCACCAAGACTGGCTCCCCCAACCAAAGCGATGACTGCAGCGCCCCCAGCAGCAACACCAGCTACAGTGCCGGTTTCAAAGCCACCTTCCGTTTCCGAGGTGCATTGTTCTTCATCTGGAGTACAGTCTACAGGAACATGTTCTCCGCAACTCAACAATAACAGAGTACAAAAACCAGACAGTAACCAGCGACGCAGCATATCTAAACCTGATCAACAGTTTATAATTTTTGCGACAATTGGGGTCTCTACACTTTGCTAGTAAATGAGTCAAGAATTGTAGAGCCTTTTGAGGATTAACAAGGTGACAATGAGGTCTGAAGCCAATCATAAATTGCTAATCAAATGTGTGAGCTCTTAATCACCCTCACTTTTTTCTTAGATGCTTACTCGAGTAAGATTTGCTTTCTGATTAGCTACGTTCTAATTTTTAAGACGATAGAAATAAATTTCTCCTCTAACAATTTCATCTCAACCAGTATGTTATTTTGTCGCCACATAATTTTGAGTTTTTTTACAATGCTGATTTCCAATTCTGCTTTATCATCAAATTTATTAGATATTTATGATTTCAATAGCCCAGAGACAGCAGGTAGTTGGATGATTGTAAACGATGGAGTAATGGGAGGTGTTTCCCAATCTCGGCTAAGCCTTGATGAGCAGGGTGCATTAGTTTTTGAAGGAAAGGTATCCCTAGATTATGGGGGTGGTTTTGTCTCAGTAAGGTCGATAGTCAATCAATTGGATGCTGAAAAATATCAAGGAATATTTCTTAAAATTAGAGGAGATGGGAATAAGTACCAGTTAAGATTGAGACAGACAAGCAGAGTAGATGGGGCTGCGTTTTATCAGCATTTCAAAACTGAAATAGGAAAATGGATAGAAATTTATCTGCCATTTAATGGGTTTAAAGCGTCTTACAGGGGAAGGTTATTGCCAGATTATCCAAAGCTTGACACCAGTAGAATTGCTCAGATTGGCCTCATGATTAGTGATAAGCAGAAAGGGAGTTTTCGCTTGGAAGTTAATAAAATGGCTCTATTCCAAAAATGATAAATCCTAAAAAAGTGAAAAAAATTAGAAACTTCCAATTGAGTAGAGATAAGATCTTACAATCTAAATTTGTGGATAAGCTTCAGCGATCATGTTTCTTCTGGGGTACCTTTGTCATCTTATTCGCTTCAGTTGGGTGCTCCCAAAATAAGTATCCATTGCAAATAAATCCTGGTTCCTCTCCTACAGATTCTATTTCTAATCTCCCTAAAGATTCTGCGATTCCACCTGGTCTACAAAAGTTTTCACTTCCTCAATTGGTAGAAGGGGGTTTGCAGGAACGTACATATCTTGTCCGGTTTCCACTCAAGCCGAGCCGTTCAAACTATCCGATAGTATTTTACTTTCATGGCGGCAGGGGTACAGCCTCTAAATTCTTTCGTAATCTGGGTGAAGTTCACAGGCTTATTGATGACAATCAGTTTATCGGAATCTTTCCTCAGGGTTTTAGAAAAAGCTGGAATCTCAGTCTGGAGCCGTCTAAAGCGGATGATGTCGCTTGGGTTACAGAGATATTTGAAGAAATTTCAAAGCTCAGATTTGTAGATTCATCATCTGTTTATGCAGTAGGTATTTCCAATGGGGCAGGACTGGTCAATAAACTCGGCAAGGAAACAGAAATTTTTAATGGAATTGCACCAATTGTAAGCCAACAAACGGTTAAAATGCTCAAAGTAACCCCCCGTAGAGGAATTTCTGTTTTTCAAGTCAATGGAGACAATGATCCTTTGGTTCCACTTGAGGGAGGATTGTCTCGAATACTCCATAAATTTGTTTCAGCAAAGGAAAGTGCACAAAACTGGGCTCGGTATTCAAATTGCGCAAAAGTGCCAACTCGCTTTGAAGAAAATTGGGGGCCTTTCCGTACAAAGGGGTTTATCTACGATGAGTGTGAATCGGGTAGGCAGGTACGTTACCATGTTGTGCAGGGCTCAGGTCATAGATCGTATTTCAAAGGCTTCCCCCTTCATACAGTTATCTGGAATTTCTTTAAGAATTCACCTGGTGCAGATTGATTCTCATTACATACTGTCTGGGTACTGAATATCTAATCAAATGGCAGTCAAATATTTTGCTTACAAGCGATTGATCAAACAGACTCAAATTTTGGTCAAATAAGCGATTGCTGAAAAATAATTTTGAGCAAACACATTTCTTGATAATCAGATGAAATAAATCTTTGCCTCATTAGGAGTTTTGTTAATTTCCAGTATCCTTGCTGGATGCTTCATGAATTCATCATCAGACAAAAACGATAATTCAACAACTGTTAATCAAAATTCCTTAGCAATTCAAAATTTTCCAATTGGTTTGCAAAAGTATTATCTGGACCAAATTGTTGAAGGAAGTACTGAAAAGCGTGAATATTTTATTAGATATCCCTCGCAGCATAACCAATCCAACTACCCAATAGTATTTTACTTCCACGGAAATGGGGGTACTGCAGAAAGTTTTTACAGTAATTTGAGTGAGGTGCATGAACTAATTGATAACAATGAATTTATTGGAATTTTTCCACAAGGGTTAGAGGAAAGTTGGAATTTGGGTGTGGAGGCATCCCAAGCAGATGATGTTGCCTGGGTGGAAGGGATAATTGATGCAATTTCAGAAAAAAGCTTCGTGGATCTATCATCTGTTTATGCTGTGGGCATGTCCAATGGAGCAGGTATGGTAAACAAGTTGGCTAAAGAAACGAATATCTTGAAGGGAATTGCCCCCATTGTTAGCCAGCAGACGCTAGCACTATCGAAAATCTCACCCCTCAATGGTGTGTCAGTTTTTCAAATCAATGGTGCTGACGATCCACTAATCCCCTTGAATGGGGGCTTATCTAAAGTACAACATCAATTTGTTTCAGCAAAAGAGAGTGCAGAAAACTGGGTAATGTATTCCAAATGCTCAACCATTCCCATGACTTTTCAGGATGTGCGGGGCCCGTACCCTGTACAATCTTTTTTCTATGGGAATTGCGAATCGAATCGGCAGGTGCGCTATCATATCGTTGAAGGTTCAGGTCATAGTGGAAGTTTTGGGAATTTTTCTCTTCACACAGCAATCTGGAGCTTCTTCAAAAAATTCCCTGGCCCAGTAATATCCAACGATGCTAGGTGATGGGAATTGAATAACTGAATCTTTACATCGAGCTATTTTGCTCAATAGAAGAATAAGTAAATCCAAATTATTAGACTTAAGATAGTATAAAAAACTTTTTGAGGAAGGGGATTTCTTGAACCAGGACCAAATTTCTGCATTAGCAAATCACCTGATCCAGTCAAGAATTGGGGGACCGCCAACAGCCCTTCCCGATGAATCTATGATAGTGCTGTCAATTGACCAAGGGTACCTCGTTCAGGAAGCTATTCATGCACGATTAAAAAATCATGGTTTTGGGGAGCTCGTTGGTCATAAGATAGGCTGCACCACTAAAGTTATGCAGGATTTCCTTTCCATTTCACATCCCTGCTCAGGAGAAGTGTTTGAAACAAAGGTTTTTCCAAGTCAGACCACTCTGAGGCTTTCTGATTTTCAAAAAATCGGAATTGAATGTGAAATTGCTGTGCGGCTCTCCAAGAATTTTCAAGAGCAGGAGACTCCTTATAACATTGAAATGGTTCAAGATGGTGTTGGTGCTTTGATGGCAGCAATCGAACTTGTCGAAGATCGTTATATTGATTATCCAGACTTTCCGACCCCGATTTTGATTGCAGATGATTTCTTCAATACAGGCGTAATATTGGGAAAAGAGCTATCCAACTGGAAATCCATTCCACTCTGTGAAATTAAGGGTTGGATGCAAATTGATGGTAAAGAAGTTGGATTTGGAACAGGTGCAGACATTATGGGAAATCCTCTAAATGCTTTAGCCTGGCTTGCTAATCACTGTGTTAGACTTCAGAAACCGCTTAAAGCAGGAGAATTTGTGATGCTTGGAAGCGTAGTTCAGACAGTATTTATAGAGAAACCAGCAAAAATTAAAATTGGTTTTGAAGAGCTTGGAGAGGTTTCTGTAGATTTTGTTGCATGAGATGAGGTCAATCAATCTGCATTACTAGCAATGCCACTACATGAAACCTGTTTTGTTTTTTAGAAAAACTCCTACCAATTAAAATTAAGAGTCTTAGCACTAAATTGCTGAAAAAGTGTATCTTTCTTCAATAACTTCCCTAGAGAATATACCAGAAATTTTGGAGATTATTTTTTTTAGAATTAAGCGAAGACTGAACTATATTAGTATATGAATTTTTATTAGAAGAAATTAGTTTATAAAAAGCATTGATCTACCTGAAACTCTGTAATTTGTAAAAGAGTGGAACAAATTGAATTGTTGAGTTTTTAATTGTTGCCAAAAATACTGATGATTTAAAACTCCAGCATCTAAATAAGAAAATTAAAATATATCAGACATTCCTGTATGGGTGATGATGAAAAGCGATCTCCCAATCCAGCATATTTTTGAAATGCTGTGCGCATTTTTCTTGGAGATCTAAAGGGGCTTTTGCACCCAACTCATTTACACGTTTTTTCAACCAGATTACTTGTTTACGGAAATCAGGTGAAAGGTGCAACTCAACCCACTCTTTAGCTGGACCCGTAATGTGACCATCCCTAGCACGCTCACACCAAGTCAGGTACATCCACTCCGCAGCTAACATGGTAGTCAGTATTTCCAGGAGTGATCCCGTTTGTGCAATTTTGATTGCCCCATCTCTAAGTAACCTAGCTTTACCATCAAGTGTAAATTCACTCAACTCCTTTTCCTTCACCCCCATTGACGTGAATGTCTTCTGGAAATAATCATCCTGTTCATTTCCTAAAGCAGATAGAATGGATATTAGACGATTTTGATCGTCGATTGCCAAAGCTTTGGCAAGTGCATAAGCAAAAATCGTTATTGCTGAACGTACAAAATTGTGTTCGAGTTGCAAATACTTCTTGAAGACATCTTCTGGAATCGTGTTTTTTTCTACATCTATTGTAAATCTGTGATAAACCATTTTCTCCCAAGAGGATGAGCTCCGGTTTCTCAACCACTCTACAAAGTTCCCTTCCGTATTCTCTAAACAAAACTTTGAAAATTCTTTATTTGATGCAGGCATTTTCTTTCAATTGCAACTAAAAGCTTGTTGAGAAATTTCTGGAGAAATCCATCAGTAGATTTCACTTATGACCAAACTTTGTGCTTAGTCTTTAAATTCTATTCTCTTAGTAAATAATTCAGGAGATAAAAAGAAGTATCAATCATTAATAGACACAAAAACCAGACAGATCAATTTTAATTGTGAATATAATCTTCGATTGTTCTTGCTACAAGAATTATTGAAATTCAATCAAATGATCCCTTTGATTGCATTGGCGTGAGCGTGAATACTGACAGAACCAGAAGAGCATTTAGTTAGCTCACTTTCAACAGTGGAGCGGATGTCCGAAATTACTTCTGGAGCCAAACCATCAAAAATCCCTAAAAATGCTGGAGCTTTCATTGAAATATCCCAAAGTTCTTTGAAGTTTGTAAATGTTCGTGTGGCTCTGAATTGCTTGCATTCAATTGATCTTAAACCCGCCTTATCCCAAAGCTTTTCGAGTTCATCCATCCTTGAAACCTCAGGGGTTAGAGGCAAAGGATACTCGATCCCTCGTTTACGAAGCTCTTTGTGATGCCACTCATGCGGTAAGCCGCCACCTGGAACATCCCAGTCATAAGTAGCGATGATGCCTCCAGGTTTTACGACTCTCTTCATTTCATTCACTCCAAGAGCTGGATTAGGTAGAAAATAGAGGACCAAGGCCATGGTTGCTACATCGAAAGAAGACTATTCACATTCTAACGCTGTCGCA
>JACLAD010008588.1_pt1 | contig 15571 bp, 15 predicted proteins | sample 8027901 | NCBI WGS metagenome assembly JACLAD01 (sample SAMN15725071, study PRJNA655200) | protist metagenome | isolation source: fluorescence activated cell sorting (FACS) single amplified genomes of... | place: Spain: Blaines Bay Microbial Observatory, Mediterranean Sea | collected 2016-07-05 | reverse complement strand
TTGTCGATACCGCCCATACGTCGGCCCTGGCCACCCGCCAGGATCAATAGCGAGACGTTTTCACAATGCATTGCGCCATCGGACATGTATTCATTCAACCGAGCAGATTACCGGAAGTACGCTGCACATCATCGACTGCAACGTCTCGAAACGATTGGCCTGCCGGAAATGGACTGCACCCCCGGCAGGCCAGTGTTATATAGCCTAACGCAGGCAGTCGATGGACTCATTGATTGAACTCAGGAAGAGGAATCGGCAATTTTCACAGGGAAAAGTAAAGCGCTATCATGCCGTAAAGAATGTTCAACAAAGGTGAAAGATGAGCGGATTCGACGTAGGGGCACGCCTCAAGCAGCTTCGCCAGAAACGCGGGCTCTCCCAACGCGAACTGGCCAAGCGTGCCGGGGTGACGAACAGCACGATATCCCTGATCGAACAGAACAGTGTCAGCCCTTCCGTCAGTTCATTGAAGAAGATACTGGACGCGTTGCCCGTATCGATCAGTGAATTCTTTGCCGGCGAGGAATTCGCAAAAGAACAAGCGTTCTATCGTGCCAGCGAGTTGACCGAGATCGGCGATGGCAAGCTATCCTGGCGTCTGGTCGGTGCTCGCCGACCCAACCGCAGCATGTCGATCATCCACGAACATTATCCGCCGGGCGCCGATACCGGTGAAGACATGCTGGAACACGAGGGGGAAGAAGGCGGCGTCATCGTCGCCGGCACCATCGAACTTTCCGTCAACGGCGAGGTTCAGCTGCTCACCGCCGGCGATGCGTACTATTTCGACTCACGACTTCCGCATCGTTTTCGCAATGTCAGCGACAGCGATTGCGTCATCGTCAGCGCCAACAATCCGCCCAGCTTCTCTGAAGGCGGGACAGAGAAGCACCACGGCTGAAGATACGGGAGGGAACGCGCCGCCGCCGTTCCCTCCTCCCAGCCGGGCTTAGCCCGAAACCTCGGCAATGACAATGCCGTTCAGCGCGGTGCTAATCTTCTTCCTTGGCGGGTGGCAACACCAGGTTCAATACGATCCCCACCAACGCAGCCAGACTGACGCCCTGCAGGACGAACTGACCGCCGCCGACCTGCATGCCACCGATCCCGAATACCAGGATCAGGGAAACGACTACCAGATTGCGCGGCACGGTCAGTGCCTGCCCCGCCCTGACCAGCGTATTCATGCCCACCACGGCGATCGAGCCGAACAGCAGCGTCATGATGCCACCCATCACTGGCGCGGGGATAGTTTGCAGCAGCGCGCCGAGCTTGGCCACGAAGGCCAGAACGATGGCCACGACAGCCGCGACGACCATGATCCGTGGGTTGAAGTTGCGTGTCAGCGTGACCGCCCCGGTCACCTCCGAATAGGTAGTGTTGGGCGGCCCTCCGAACAGTGCAGCCACCGACGTGGCCAGGCCATCGCCCAGTAGGGTCCGGTGCAATCCCGGCTTTTCCAGGTAGTTCTTGCGGGTCACCGAGCCAATGGCGATCATGTCGCCGATATGCTCGACCGCCGGTGCGATGGCCACCGGAATCATGAACAGAATCGCTGAAAGATGGAACGTCGGCGCCACGAAGTTGGGCAGTTCGATCCAGGCTGCCTCACTCACTGGCGTCAGATCGACCACGCCCATGGCCAGCCCGAGCAGGTAACCGACCAGAATACCGCCCATGATCGGCACGAGCCGCAGCAGGCCACGCCCGAACACGGCCAGAATCAGCGTGACCAGCAGGCTGAGCATCGATAAAGTGATCGCTTGTCCGTAACTGATGGCATCACTGGTATCGCCAATCGCCATGTCGACGGCGACCGGCGCCAGCGCCAGCCCGATGACCATGATCACCGGCCCCACCACCACCGGCGGCAAAAGCCGATGCAGCCAGGCGGTTCCCTTTACCCTGACCAGTTGCGAGATGGCCACGTAAACCAGGCCTGCCACGAACAAGCCCCCGAGCGTGGCCGGGATGCCGAAGTTGGCCACCGATCCTTGGATGGGTGCGATGAAAGCGAACGACGATGCCAGAAACACCGGCACGCTCTGGCGCGTGACAGCGTGGAATACCAGCGTTCCCGCCCCGGCGGTGAATAGCGCCACGCTGGGATCGAGTCCGGTCAGCAACGGCACCAGCACCAGGGCACCGAATGCCACGAAGAGCATCTGCGCCCCGGTCAGCAGGGTTCGGGGCAGCGAATCGGCCGGCAGGGTAGCGGCCGATGTATTGTCGGTCATGATAGGGACTCCAAAGATTCCACGGACATTTCGCGTCGCGCGGCATTCTAACAGGCCACAGTCCGGTTGGGTTCCACGTCGTGTCACGCCACTGCCAACGCTGTTGCACTCGGTCAATCCAATGGATTGTCCTGCGAAGATGCACGAGACAGGGCATTTCCTCGACGCCGCTCGAATATTCATTGGCATCGTGGGTCTCTCTGAATGCAAAAAGCCCCGCTCGGTCATGTCGAGCGGGGCTCTGTGGCCCGTTCAGGCAACCATTCATGCGTGACCGGCCTCCCCGCCAAGCCTACGGGCGGCTCGGCGGGGCACGACGATCGGGCGCAGGCGTTTCAGCGTGTGCCGGCTGCCATCCACTCCTTCATCAACTCGTCATAGGGTACGGTGGTTCCCTGCGGCATCTCGTTATCCAGCTTGGCCTTGGGCGACCCCGGCTGGGATAGCCAATACTCTGGATCCCGCTCCTCGTTGAGATTGGGCGCGTAGGTTTCGAAGACCTTGGCCCGGGCCAGGCGTGCCATGATGCCATCCAGGTCGCCCGCCAGGTTGTCGAGCGCTTCCTGGGGGGAAATGTCGCCGCTCACCGCTGGCGACAGGTTCTGCCACCATAGCGGTGCCATGCGCGGATAGTCCGGCACGTTGGTACTCGAGGGGGTCCACTGGGACTCGTTGGGGCTGCGATAGAACTCGACGAAGCCGCCGAGCTTGGGTGCCATTTCGGTCATCTGCTCTGAGAAGATGTCCGATTTACGGATCGGCGTGAGTCCGGCCATCAACTTCTCGAGCGAGACGGTCTTGGAAACGGCGAACTGGGCGAAAAGCCAGGCCGCCGTGCGCCGATCCTCGGGGGTGGAGTCGAAGAAGGTCCAGGCGCCCACGTCCTGATAGCCGACCTTCATCCCCTCTTCCCAGTAAGGCCCGGTCGGCGACGGCGCCATACGCCACTTGGGCGTACCGTCTTCCTCGGTGACCGGCAGGCCCGGGTCGGTCATGTCCGCAGTAAAGGCGGTGTACCAGAATATCTGCTGGGCGATATTGCCCTGTGCGGGGACCGGGCCGGCTTCACCGAAGGTCATGCCGCTGGCCTCGGGGGGCGCATATTTTTTCAGCCAGTCGACCATCTTGGTCACCGCAAAGACCGAGGCTGGCGAGTTGGTGGCCCCACCCCGACTCACGCTGGCTCCCACCGGCTGGCTTTGCTCGTTGACGCGAATGCCCCAATCGTCCACGGGATTGCCGAACGGCACTCCCGGGCTACCCATACCCGCCATGGACAACCAGGAGTCGTGGAAACGCCAGCCCAACGAGGGATCGCGGCGACCGTAGTCCATGTGTCCGTATACCTTGGTGCCGTCGATTTCACCGACATGCTCGGTGAAGAATTCGGCGATGTCCTCGTAGGCCGTCCAATTGGTGGGCACGCCCAGATCGTAACCGTAAATCTCACGGAACTGTTGCTGCAGATCCTCGCGCTGGAACCAGTCGTAACGGAACCAGTACAGGTTGGCGAATTGCTGGTCGGGAAGCTGATAGATGCTGCCATCCGGACCGGTGCCGTACTGGATACCGATGAAATCGTTGAGATCCAGGCTCGGCAGCGTGTAGTCGGCCCACTCGTTCTTCATCGCTTCGGAAATATTGACGGTGCTGCCGTAGCGGATATGCGTACCGATGGAGTCCGTATCGTTGACATAGCCATCGTAGATGTTGCGCCCCGACTGCATCTGCGTCTGCATATTGTTGACCACATCACCTTCCCCGATGATGTTATGCGTCAGGTTGATGCCGGTCAGCTCGCTGAAGGCCTTGGCGAGCACATCCCGTTCATAGATGTGCGTGGTCAAGCCTTCGGCGACCGTGTTGATATCCATGCCACGAAACGGCTCGGCCGCCTTGGCAAACCACATGAGTTCTTCGATCTGCTGCTCACGCGTCAGCGTCGATTCCTGAAAGTGCTCGTCTACCAGTCGTTCGGCGATGGCGCGAGTGTCGTTCTCGTCGGCGTGCAACGCGCCGCTCGCCAGCATGACGCCGGCAGCGAGCAGAGAGAGTCGTATTCTTATCGGTTTCATGATGACCTCTTCGTTTGTGGTAGTTCGTCCGTGAACCTGCGGCTCCCAATGGTTGTCAGCCCCAGCGCATCAACACCAGTAACCAAAGGATCGACACACCCAGGGCTATCCAGATGCTCAGTGGCGTAAAGCCCACCACCAGCAGATGAATGTAGGCAGCGGAAAGCAGGCCAATGAAGAGCCTGTCCCCCCGCGTGGTTTCGATCGGCAGAAACCCCTTGCGCTCGATCGTCGGCGATGCGATTTCCCAGGCCGTCATACCCGCCAACATGGCAGCGATGACTGCAAAGAAGATCGCGGTAGGCGTGGTCCAGACCATCCATTCCATGGCGCGTCTCCTCAGGTCCGGCCCAGGGCAAAGCCCTTGGCGATGTGGTTGCGCACGAAATAGACGACGACGATGCCCGGCAGAATGGTTAGCGCACCGGCTGCGGCCAACGTGCCCCAGTCGATGCCCGATGCCCCCTTGGTCTGGGTCATGACCGAGGCGATGGGCTGCGCGTTGGTGGCGGTCAACGTGCTCGCCAGGAGCAATTCGACCCAGGAAAACATGAACAGGAAAAACAGCGTGACGCCGATGCCCGAACTGATCATGGGGATGAATATCTTCACGAAGAACGCCGGAAAGCTGTAGCCATCGATGAAAGCCGTCTCGTCGATTTCCTTCGGCACGCTGCTCATGAACCCTTCGAGAATCCATACCGCCAGCGGAATGTTGAACAAGCAGTGCGCCAGCGCCACGGCGATATGGGTATCGAAGAGCCCTACCGTGTAATAAAGCTGGAAGTACGGCAGGAGAAAGACCGCCGGTGGCGCCATGAGATTGGTCAGCAGCCAGAAGAACAGGTGCTTGTCACCAATGAACTGATAGCGGCTGAAGGCATAGGCCGCCGGTAACGCCACCGCGATGCTGATGAGCATGTTCATCAGAACATAGGTAATGGAGTTCACGTATCCCATGTACCAGTTCGCATTGGTGAAGATCTTGACGTAATGCTCCGTCGTAAAGTTCTCCGGCCAAAGGGTGAGCCCGCTCAGTATCTCGGTGTTGGATTGAAAGGACATGTTGAGCAGCCAATAGATCGGCAGCAACACGAACACGATATACGCAGCCATCAAGCCACGGCGCCGCCACTGCAGTAGTGCCGGGCGCGACCTGCGGCAGCGGCGTGCGGCAGTGGTAGCCGCGTGCTTGCGAACGGCCTCAGGCGTGCTGATCAGTGAGTCAGGCATCTTAGATCTCCTGATTTTTCTTGTCTTTTTGCATGTTCATGATGGCGGTGTAGAAGACCCAACTGACGAGAAGAATGATCAGGAAATAGATCAACGAAAATGCCGCCGAGGGGCCCAAGTCCTGTTGTCCGATCGCCATGGTGGTCAACGACTGGCTGAGGAAGGTCGTGGAACTCCCCGGCCCGCCCCCCGTCAGCACGAAGGGCTCGGCATAGATCATGAAGGAGTGCATGAAGCGCAACAGCACGCCGATGACCAGGACATTGGTCAACTTGGGGAGCTGGATGTGGCGAAAGACTGCCCACTGGGATGCCCGGTCGATGCGCGCCGCCTGGTAGTAGGCATCGGGAATGGAGCGCAGGCCACTGAAGCAGAGCAAGGCAATGAGCGGCGTCCAGTGCCAGACATCCATCAGGATGATGGTGGCCCAGGCATCCACGGGATTCGCCGTGATGTTGTAACCGTACCCGAGTTCACGCAGGCTCCAGCCCATGAGGCCGATATCGCCGCGGGTAAAGATCTGCCAAATGCTGCCTACGACATTCCAGGGAATAAGCAACGGCATGGTCACCAGAATCAGCACGGCAGAGGCCTGCCATCCCCGCTTGGGCATGATCAGCGCAATGCCGATGCCCAATGGCACCTCGATGGCCAGGACCGTGAGCGAGAAGGCGAATTGGCGTAGCACGGCCGCCTGGAGGGCCGGGTCGTTGAGCATCTCCTTGAACCATTCGGTTCCCGTGAAGAACCGGGTATTGGCATCGAAGACGTCCTGTACCGAATAATTGACCACGGTCATCAAGGGAATGATTGCCGAGAAGGCGACCAACAGCAGCATGGGCAGGATCAACCACCATGCGCGGTTGTTCTGGACTTTATGCATGAGGAACCTCCACACGAAACTCGTCGACGTAAAGGCCGATCCGGTCGCTCGGGAAGCGCACATACGCCTTGCCGACAGGCGTGGCCTGCTCTTCCTCGATGCGCGCCTTGAGAGACGTTTCGCCGAGTTTGAGGTAAAGGATCGAGTAGGTGCCCAGATCCTGAACATGTTCGACGTCTACGGCCATGCCGCCCTCGACGGCAGCCTCGTGAACTTCGATGAATTCGGGACGAATGCCTAGCTTGACGTTGGCCGAACGGATATCCCGCAAGGCCATGGCGATGTCCTGCCCTACGTGCAGCTCAGTCGCCCCGGTCATGACCCGCCCCTCATGCAGCGAGATAGCGAGGAAATTCATGCCGGGGCTACCGATGAAGTAACCGACGAAGGTATGGTTTGGCGCCTCGAAAAGCTCGCGTGGTGTGCCGAACTGGACGACTTGCCCTTCGTACATCACGGCGATCTTGTCAGCGAAGGTGGACGCTTCGAGCTGATCGTGAGTCACGTAGACCATGGTGATTTCGAAACGCTGATGGATCTCCTTGAGCTTACGCCGCAGCTTCCACTTGAGCTGAGGGTCGATCACGGTCAACGGCTCGTCGAAGAGAATCGCCGACACATCGTCACGCACCAGACCACGCCCCATGGACACTTTCTGCTTCTCGTCGGCGGTGAGGTTCTTGGCCTTGCGCTTCAATTGCGGGGTCAGCTCCAGCGCATCGGCAACTTCCATGACGCGCTCATGGACACGATCTTCGGGGGTCTTCACGTTGCGCAGGGGAAAAGCCAGGTTGTCGTAGACGGTCATGGTGTCGTAGACGACCGGAAACTGAAAAACCTGGGCGATATTGCGTGCTTCGGGCGGCAATGCGTTGACCCGCTCACCATCGAACAGCACATCGCCGCTGGAAGGTTCCAGCAAGCCGGAAATAATGTTGAGCAAGGTCGACTTGCCACACCCCGAAGGGCCGAGAAGCGCATAGGCGCCCCCCTGCTGCCAGACATGGTTCATTTCACGGATGGCATAGTCTCCCGGTTTTTCGGGGTTGGGCAGGTAGCTGTGAGCCAGGGATTTCAAGGTGATTTCTGCCATCTCACAGGCCTCCCAGATGCGTCGGAATATGCACTACGGCCCCATGCCGATCGAAGGCGTACACCTTGTGCGTCGGAAAGTAGAGCGTGATGGGTGCGCCAACCCTGAAGTCATGCACGCCTGCAAGGTGCACCGATAAATGAAAGAGGTCGTTATGCACGTGCAGGAAAGTCTCGGAGCCACTGATTTCCGCCATGTCGACGACCATCTGGACGGCAATATCGTCTTCGGCACGTGGACGCAGGGAAATATGCGAGGCTCGCACCCCGAAGCGATATTCTCCCGGCGGCAAGGAGCGCAGGTCCTCGTTGAGCGCGAAGTGCAAGCGACTGTCGAACGTCACTTCAGCGCCTGAAACGATGCCATGGAGAATATTGATGGGCGGCTCGGAAAACATTTCTGCCGTCAGGATATCGCGCGGCCGGTGATAGACATCTTCGGTACGGCCATACTGCAGCACGCGCCCCTCGTGCAGTACGGCCGTGTTACCGCCCAGCGCCAGGGCTTCGGCTGGCTCGGTCGTCGCGTATATGGCAATGCAGTTGCGTGCACTGAAGACGGCGCGCAATTCTTCGCGAAACTCCTCGCGTAATTTGTAATCGAGATTGACCAGCGGTTCGTCGAAGAGAACGATATCCGCATCTTTCACCAGTGCACGGCCCATGGCGGTGCGTTGCTGCTGCCCACCGGAGAGTTCCAGCGGCAGGCGGTCCAGGAAGGGATCGATATGCAGCATCTCGGCAATCTCCCGAACGCGCCGATCGATTTCGCCACGACCGACCTTGGCCAGCCGAAGAGGAGACGCAATGTTGTCGTAAACGCTGAGGCCGGGATAATTGATGAACTGCTGGTAAACCATGGAGACGTTGCGCTTGCGTACCGACACGCCCGTCACGTCCTGGCCGTTCATCACGACCCGTCCTCGTGTCGGGGAATCCAAACCTGCCATGAGGCGCATGAGCGAGGTTTTGCCCGAGAGCGTTCGGCCTAGCAGCACATTGAACGAGCCGGGCTCCAGCGCCAGGCTTATATCGTCGATGTGGGTTTCCCCGCCGACAACGCGATGGAGATTTTCGAGGATCAAGGACATACTGTGCTCGGTTGTTCGTTGTTATCGAGGTATTCGTAAACGGCTAGTTTGAACACTAGCCGAGATTCGAATACAAACACAAATGAACACAACCGAAAATGCACGACAAGACGCAAGAATTCGCCTTAAAACGAACACTTTCCTTTGATTAATAAAGGAAATTAGCGCTTATTAGACTTTTGACCAAGATCGAAAGAGCGCCAAAGAGATGGGCTCTCGATGAGATAAATGTTCGATATTGGTCATTTCCGAACATAAGCCAGGACTAATCCTGTAGATTGTCCTGGCAGGACAAGCCAAAGCGAAGCGGCTGACCGAAGAGCCAGCCCGCCGAGAAAACGACGTTATTCAGCGCGTCCCGAATATCTTGTCCCCTGCATCGCCCAGCCCCGGCACGATATAGCCCTTCTCGTCGAGTCGCTCGTCGATGGCAGCGGTATAGATTTCCACTTCGGGGTGCGCCTCTTGTACGCGGCGGATGCCTTCCGGTGCCGCGACCAGCACGATCACTTTCATTTGCGGGCAGCCACGCTTCTTGAGCATATCCAGCGTCGCGACCATCGAACCGCCCGTGGCCAGCATCGGATCGATGACGATAGCCAGGCGCTCTTCTATGTCGTTGGTGAACTTCTCGAAGTACGGGACCGGTTCCAGGGTTTCTTCGTTGCGATATAGACCCACCACACTGATACGCGCACTGGGGATCAGGTCGGTCACACCATCCAGCATGCCCAGACCGGCACGCAGGATTGGCACGATGGTGACCTTCTTGCCCTTGAGGTGCTCCACGTCGATGGGCAGGCCGCTCCATCCCTGGATCGTCACCGGCTCCACTTCCAAAGCCTTGGTCGCTTCGTAGGTCAGCAGCTTGGCGACTTCGCCGGCGAGCTCACGAAAGCTCTTGGTGCTGATATCGGCAGCACGCATCAGGCCCAGCTTGTGCTTGACCAGCGGATGATCGATAGCGTGTACGCTCATGGCGAGGAATCCCTTGCAAGGCAGTGGTAAGGAGGGAGGGGCGCGGGCCCTAGGTTGCGCGCATTTTATCGCGACCGGCCGCGCGGGTTAAGTGTCAATCTTGGCCGGCGCCAGGCACGGCAGGCAATTGCCAGTCGATCGGGCCGCGACCTTTGGCTTCGAGAAAATCGTTGGCTTTGGAGAAGTGTCGTTGCCCGAAGAACCCCCGATGGGCGGACAGCGGCGACGGGTGCGGCGCGTGGAGCACCAGGTGACGGTTGCGGTCCACGAATGATGCCTTCTTCTGGGCATAGCTGCCCCACAGCAGGAAGACCACATTGACGCAATGCTCGTTGATGACCTGAATGGCCCGATCGGTGAACGTTTCCCAGCCTCGGTTACGATGCGCGCCGGCATTGCCTTGCTCGACGGTCAGCACACTATTGAGCAGTAGCACGCCCTGACGGGCCCAACTTTCGAGAAAGCCGTGATCGACCGGTGTGAAGCCGACGTCCTGCGCCAGCTCCTTGTAGATGTTCTGCAGTGACGGGGGCGTCGGCACCCCGGGGCGAACCGAGAAGCACAGCCCATGGGCCTGGCCAGGACCGTGATACGGATCCTGACCGAGAATCACGACCCGCACCTGGTCCAAGGGCGTCAGCTCGAAAGCCCGAAACCAATTCGTCGAATGCGGATAGATAACCTTGCGTGCCTGTTTTTCCGCTGCCAGAAAGGCTCTCAGCGACTGCATGTAGGGCGCCTCGAACTCGGCGCCCAGATAATCATCCCAGCTTGCGGGCAAAGGCGATGCCATGCTGTGTCCTCGGATTCTAGCGCTCCTGGCCGCGCACTTGATCGACCAAGGGTTCCACATAGGCAATGCCCATGTCCCAGGGGAACTGGATCCAGCAATCCTGAGCCACCTCGGTGAGACATTGATCGACCAACGGTCGCCCCTCCGGCTTGGCATAGACAGTGACGAAATGCGCCCTGGGCAGCATCTCGCGAACGGCGCGTGCCGTCTTGCCGGTATCGACGAGGTCGTCGACCAGCAACCAGCCCTCACCGTCGTGGTCGACGCCTTTCATGATATCCAGGCCGCCTTGCTCCATGTGGTCGTAGCTCTTGATGCAGACCGTGTCGATCAGGCGCACGTTGAGTTCGCGAGCGATCAATGCGGCCGGAATCAGGCCACCGCGGGTAACCGCCACGATGCCCTTGAAATCCCGCTCGATGAGTTGGTGACACAAGGCACGCACATCGCGATGCAACTGATCCCAGGAAACGGTGAAATGCTGGTGGTAACGGTTGGCGGTCATGTTCGAAATCTCTGCTGATACGGCGACTCAGTCGTCGTCTTCCAGGAAGGAGCACACGGCGAAGACACTATGCCCTTCTTCACGAATCTTCTGCGAGCCCCCGAGTTCGGGGAGGTCGATGATTGCCGCCGTCTCGACCACCTGACCGCCGCTGCGCTGGATCAGCTTGGCCGCTGCCAGCATGGTGCCACCCGTGGCGATCAGATCGTCCATCACCAGGATACGGTCGCCCTCGCGGAAGGCGTCGGAGTGCAGTTCCACGGTGGCTTCGCCGTACTCCAGGGTGTAGGTCTCGCTGATGGTCTTGAACGGCAGCTTGCCCTTCTTGCGAACCGGCACGAAGCTACAACCCAGCTCATAAGCGAGCGGAGCGCCGATAATGAACCCACGCGCATCGATGGCGGCAATCGCATCGAGGTCCATGTCCTGGTAGCGATGCACGAAGCTATCGATCAGCTTGCGAAAGGCCGAGCGGTTCTGCAATACGGGCGTGATATCCCGAAAATTGACGCCCGGCTGCGGCCAGTCGGGTACGGTGCGTATTACGGACTTGATGTAGTCGCCGTAGATGCTCATGGACTTCCTCAGTCAAGGAACAGGAATTTCAAGGCAAAGAGGATCGCCAGTACGGTGACGGCCGGGCTAAGCTCCTTGAAGCGCCCCGACAATGTCTTGATGGCGGCGTAGCTGATGAACCCCAGTGCAATGCCATTGGCAATCGAGTAGGTCAACGGCATGGACAGCGCCGCCACCAGGACCGGTGCCGCCTCGGTGACATCGTCCCAGTCGGCGCGTGCCAGGCTGCCACACATCAATACCGCGACATAAAGCAGCGCGCCGGCCGTGGCATAGACCGGGATCGATCCCGCCAGGGGCGCAAAGAACAGGCTAATCAGGAACAGCACGGCAACCACCACCGCCGTCAGCCCCGTACGACCGCCGGCCGTGATACCCGAAGCACTTTCAATATAGCTGGTGGTCGATGAGGTCCCCAGCAGCGCCCCGGTCATGGTCGCGGTACTGTCGGCCATCAACGCCCTGTTGAGACGCGGCAGCTTGCCCTCCTTGTCGAGCAGTCCTCCGCGCTGGGCCACGCCCACCAGGGTGCCGGCAGTATCGAAGAGATCGACGAACAGAAAGGCGAACACCACGCTGATCATGCTGATATCCAGCGCGCCGGCGAGATCGAGCTCGAGAAAGACCGGGGCGATCGAAGGCGGCGTCGACACGATACCGGCGAAATCACTATGACCGAGCAGGATGGAAATGACCGTCACGCCCAGAATGCCGATCATCACGGCACCCATCACACGCAAATGGGCCAGAGCGGCGATGACGAAGAAACCGCCCAAGGTGTACAACGCAGCAGGCTGCGCGATGTCGCCAATGGTAAGCAGCGTGGCGGGATGGTCGACGACGATGCCCGCATTCTGCAGGGCAATGATGGCCAGGAACAGGCCGATACCTGCAGCGATCCCCAATCTCAACGAAATGGGGATCGAATTGATGATCCACTCGCGGATGCGGAAGATGCTCAACAACAGGAAAATGACCCCCGACAGGAACACGGCTCCCAACGCAGCTTCCCAGGTATAGCCCATCCCCAGCACGACACCGAAGGTGAAGAATGCGTTGAGCCCCATGCCCGGTGCCATGGCAATCGGATAGTTAGCCAGCAATCCCATGATCAGACAGCCGATGGCCGCTGCGAGACAGGTAGCGACGAACACCGCGCCCGTGTCCATGCCTGCCTGACCCAGTACGCTCGGGTTGACGAAAATGATGTAGGCCATCGTCAGGAACGTGGTGATCCCAGCGATGATTTCGGTGCGGATCGAAGTCTGATGTTCGTCCAGCTTGAAGAAGTTATTCAGTTGTCGTTTTAGCATGTAGGGGCCTGCGTACCTGGAACGGAATCCTTGGGGTGCGGGAAAAGCCGCCCATGGTACCCAATGACATCTCGCAACGCGAGACAGCATGGAGCGGCGGCGGCAGTGGCCGGTTATTTATAAGCAAGCTCAGTGACAGAAGCTACATGCCGTCCCAACGCAATCTGGCGAGACGGTCAACGCAGTGTGTCGTTGCGAGACGCCAGAACGCGCTCCACCGTCTCGACGATTGCCTGGGTCTGCGGGTCGATCTCGATGTTGACGCGATCCCCGGGAAGGCGATCGCTCAGGGTAGTCCGCGCCAAGGTTTCGGGAATCAGGTTGACGCAGAAACGCGCACCTTGGACATCGCCGATAGTCAGGCTGATGCCATCGATCCCGATGTAGCCTTTTTCGAAGAGAAAACGCGCGTAGGCGACGGGCAGCTCGAACCACAGACGACGATTGTCGGGTGCCTCGTCGATCTCGGTCAGTTCGGCCATGCAGATGATGTGCCCGGACATGGCATGCCCGCCGATTTCGTCACCGAAACGCGCAGCCCGCTCGACGTTCACGTGGTCGCCTATCTCCAGGTCGCCCAGGTTGGTCAAACGCAGGGTTTCACGCATCAGATCGAAACTGACCCGATCTCCCTCGATGCGTGTCACGGTAAGGCAGCAGCCGTTGTGCGCTACCGACGCCCCGATCTCGAGCCCCTTACGCATATCGTCGCTCATGCTGAGGACATGGCTGCGAAAATCGTTCCGCTCCTCGACCGCCACCAGCTCGGCCGTGCCTTGCACTATTCCGGTAAACATCGTGCGCTCTCCCCTCGCTAGGGCCGCCAGTCTAGTCAAATTAACGCAGAGCCGTCCACGCTTGGCGCATGACAAGAATAGCGAGGCAGGGATAATTGCTGCTCATGAGGCATATGGCCATAATATTTTCTGCGCAAAAACGGCACTCCTTCGCACATCTTCCATAGCGATTGACACGTCCCGCCTCACTCCCTACACTCTTGCGCACATTATTTAGGCGCCGATTTGTACCCGGATTGCGGGCGCCTCCGGAGCCTCGTGTTCCGGAAAGTGCAGCTAAAAGGGTGTGTCCAGCGTTGATGGCCACCCACCAGGGTGGCCTTTTTTTCGCGAGCCCGCTACCCTCCTGCTGTCGAGCATGACCTTGCCCGCGCACGACGACTCCGCCCGTCCCCAACCGGACAGGCCTTGCCGTCATCGGTTGTTCCTCAGCGCCGCGATTCGACCAGGACCATGATCACACTCGAGAACATTTCCAAGACTTATGGCAGCGGCCCGCAGGCGATCCATGCCCTCAAGCCGACCGACCTGCACGTGGCGCAGGGGGAGATCTACGGCGTCATCGGCCTATCGGGGGCCGGCAAGTCGACACTGATCCGTTGCGTCAATCTGCTCGAGCGCCCCACCACCGGCCGCGTCATCGTCGATGGACAGGAACTCACCCAGCTCGACGGACAACAACTCAACCACGCGCGCCATCGCATCGGCATGATCTTCCAGCACTTCAACCTGCTGGCCTCACGTACGGTTTTCGACAACGTCTCCCTGCCCCTGGAGTTGATGGATGTGGCCAAAGGCGAGATACGCGAACGGGTCCAGCCCTTACTGGACCTCACCGGATTGAGCGACAAGCACGACAAGTACCCGGCCGAACTTTCGGGCGGGCAGAAACAGCGTGTCGCCATCGCCCGCGCCCTGGCCAGTCGCCCCAAGGTGCTGCTCTGCGACGAGGCGACGTCGGCGCTCGACCCCCAGACCACGCAATCGATCCTCGAACTGCTGAAGGACATCAATCGCAAGCTCGGCCTGACCATTCTGCTGATCACCCATGAGATGGAAGTGGTCAAATCGATCTGCCACAAGGTCGGCCTGATCTCCGGCGGCAAGTTGGTCGAGGAGGCCGAGGTCGGCGATTTCTTCACCGCGCCGCGAACGCACCTGGGCCGCGAATTCCTCAATGCCTTTCTGGAACTCGACCCACCACAGGCTCTGGTCGACCGCATGGAAGCCAAGGCCGGCCCGAATACCCATCCCGTGGTGCGCCTGGCCTTTACCGGCGATGCGGTATCCACCCCGCTGATTTCCCGCCTGGCCCGCGACTGCAATATCGATGTGAGCATTCTCGAAGCCAAGGTCGAGTCGATTCAGGAGCGCACCTTGGGTCTGATGATCGCCGAACTGATCGGTCCCCAGGAAAAGACGCAACAGGCACTCGCCTACCTCAAGTCACATGACCTGCAAGTGGAGGTGCTTGGCCATGTCCAGCGCAATGCTTGAGCTGATCCTGATGGCGACTCTCGACACCCTCTATATGGTGGGGATCTCGGGTCTCGTCGCCGCCGCCCTCGGCGTACCATTGGGTGTTCTGCTGTATGTGACCCGCCCCGGACAGATCCTGGCCAGACCGGCGCTGAACACGGTGCTGGGCGTAGTGACCAATGTCGGGCGCTCGATTCCGTTCATCATTTTGATGGTAGCGATCATTCCGTTCACTCGCGTGATCGTCGGCAGCTCGATCGGCACCAACGCCGCCATCGTGCCACTGACCATTGCGGCGATTCCTTTCGTGGCACGCCTGGTCGAGGGGGCGCTCAACGAGGTTCCACCCGGCCTGGTCGAAGCCGCCCAATCCATGGGGGCCACGCCTTATCAGATCATTACCAAGGTACTGCTGCCGGAAGCGCGCGGCGGCATCATCACCGGACTGACGATCACCGTGGTCACCCTGGTGAGCTATTCGGCCATGGCCGGCGCCGTGGGCGGCGGAGGCCTGGGCGA
>JACLAD010014758.1_pt1 | contig 15573 bp, 7 predicted proteins | sample 8027901 | NCBI WGS metagenome assembly JACLAD01 (sample SAMN15725071, study PRJNA655200) | protist metagenome | isolation source: fluorescence activated cell sorting (FACS) single amplified genomes of... | place: Spain: Blaines Bay Microbial Observatory, Mediterranean Sea | collected 2016-07-05 | reverse complement strand
AAACAAAAAATCTACAACATCCATTTTTTAAATGCATTATGTTGGCGGCACAGAATACACTTGCAAAAGCAATTGCATGTGCTGAAAATATTTTAAACATTTTGAATCGCCAGCTTTTAGATAATGCTAAAAATGACGATGATGTACAATACATATGGGATAAATCATTGATGTCACCACAAAGTATATTACGAACTTGGTATGTACGCCAATCGAGTAAAGTCCCATCTTTAATTGCTTCACATTATCAACACTCTTCGTTTTTTTTACGTGGTAAAATTTTTGTACTAAATAGAAAAAAACGTGGATATCGTAAATTTCAAGCTAAAAAAGTATTATCTCGTCTTGAACTTGGTATACCATTAACATTCGTTAATGCAATTGATAAAGATGAAATTGAAGAAGAAGTTCTTAAAAGTAATGGAAATGTGGTTAAAGGTTTGGGAAATGTTTTAAATACACATAAATTGTCCAATATATTTAAAATTGAAGCAGAGGAAATAGCTTATTTAAAACCTACATATGGTGAAATTGGATGTGCATTATCTCATATTTATTTATGGCAAAAGCTTCTTGATAGCAAACATCCATTTGCAATTGTTTTTGAAGATGATGCAATTATCAAAGGTGATTTGGAACGATATGAAAGGGAAGTTGGTAATTTTATCTCTCGTGAATTACAGTTTTTAAGTTTAAATTCCGATTTACCATCAAAAATTCAAAATTGGGATTATTTACATCTAGGTGCATGTAAAAGAACACCATTAGAAAATTTCATTTTGCCACCATTTTTATCGCAAAGTGATTTTAATTTTTGCACACATGCATATGTTATATCTAGAAATGGGGCAAAGAAATTATTACAATTAACATCTAAATATAATGCAGTACCAATTGATAATTTTTTAACTTGGGCATGGGGAAAGCCATTGAAGATAGACAGTGTTACGTTAAGTATGAAAAAGAATGTAATAATGTATAGTGATCCTGATGATTATTTACTTGAATCTGAGAAAATAAATTCATTTGTTTTAGGTACACGATTAATACCTTTTACACAATTTAACATTAAAGATGGTAGTCAACATGGTGGATTTAGTGATGTTACACCAGGTCATAATAACAAACAACAGAATTAAATGCGCACCAAAATAATATAATGGAAGAATAATATAGAAGAATTTTTTTTCAAATTTTCAGTAATAAAATTACAACACGTATGACGTATGATATGATTATCATATGATACGATATTTAAAATATAACTTTTTAGATTTTAACCATCTTTTAATCTTAAATATGCACACATTATAAAAAATTTATGTCAAGAAATTCACACTTTTACCCTCTGCTTCCTTTTTCTTGGCCCTTTTTTGTGATAATGTGGGAGAGAGATTATTAAAAATTAAAATCCACACCGCACGCACTCTTAACAACTATGTACATTAATATTATAAAAGACTAAAAAACCTCATCCCATCCTTTAAATCTGTCTGTATTTGGATTATAATTATTCATTTGTTTATGCATTGATGTGTCAAAATTAATAAAATCATGGGTTGCTAAATCAAACGGTTCCGGTACTCCATCTGGTGCAATCATTTCTTGATTTTTCAATGCTTCTAAATCAAAATCTTTGAACCAATCATGTTTTAATATATTACCAGCGGCATTTAAACCATTGCCACCTAATCTATTTCTCGGTTTTTTTGTTAATAAACCGTTTAACATACTTAAACATTCTGGTGTTATTGGTACATTGTCACGGATTTTAAATTTTCCTTGTGTAACCCTGCGAAATAATTCTAAATCGCTACAATTATCATTAAATGGACTTGCGCCATATAGGCATTCGTACATAAATACACCTAAAGACCAAAAATCAGTAGATTGGTTATGTCCTGTACCCGTCAACATCTCTGGACTACAATAACGTGGTGTCCCACAAACAGTAAATGTTCTATTTAAAACACGTTTTGCCAATCCAAAATCAACCATTTTAATATATCCTTTGCTATCGATAACAAAATTTTCTAATTTTAAATCTCGATAAATGATATATTGTTTATGTGAAGCTTGCAATGCAAATAAAATGGAAGCAACGTAAAATTTTGTATGTGTTTTTTCATCTAATTTTCGTTTCGATGCTAAATAATCAAAAAAATCACCACCTGGTAAAAATTCCGTCATTATATAAATTGAATGAGCATCACGTGATGTTGCAAATACATCTAATACAAATGGTGAAACAATGGAAGTTAAATATTCTAACTCTCGTCCAATTGCACGTTGCATATTGCGCATGACTATTAATTGTTTTTTCATTTCCTTAATAGCAACTAAATTATTTATATCTGATCTTTGTGCTTTTAAATATTCTTGTGTTTGCTTTTCTGGATCGTTCATATCTTCTAAATAATTTTTACCTTTATCACGTTGTAAAGATATAACTCCAAATCCACCTACACCTAATATCGATATAAATTCATAACGATCCATTGGTGTATGTAATACTTGTTTCATCTTTGATGCAACGTGTTTAACATGTGGAGATTCGCGTATGGATTTAGAAAATTCTTCAAATGGTGATAATACTTCTACGAAATCATGTTTTTCCAATGCAAGGCATTTACATTCTCCTACTGCTACAACGGATGCACTTCGTGGTGCATCCATAATCAATGCTGCTTCACCAAACCATTGACCAGGATGTATTTTTTCTTCTTTTACCTTCCGACCAACAATTACTTTACATTCCCCTTCTTCTAATATATAAAATATATTTCCAGCATCACCTTCTGTTATAATTTCATCCCCATCACTAAATACCATAGGTGCTAAAATTTGTGCAAGCCGTTTGATTTTATTGCTACCTTTGTATGGTTGCAATTCCGGTAATTTTTCTAAAAAATCTACATTTTTTCGTTCTACATTTTCATGATATTGCATAATACTTATTTTCATTGCAATACTTTCCATTTTCCATAAAACACAATCTGTAGTAGCTACTACAGTTGCCGTTCTTGCACAATTAAAAAACAACGCTAATTCCCCAAACGTTGCATCTTTTTCCATATGATAATCTTTTTTTACACCATCTACCAGTACATGGCATTCACCACTTGCTAAAATATAAAATGCATCGCCTTCATCTCCTTGGGTAATAATCTCTGTATTTTTCGTTACTTTAATATTATATATATTTTCTATAATGTTAAACAAAGCTTCATCGTTTGTTTCTCTAAATATCCAATGTTTTTTCAGTACATCATATAAATGTTGTGTATCCGACATATCTTTTGGTTCTATAGAACGCAATTTTGTATTTAATGACAAAGCTTGTAAACTATCATGCGCACGTCCAATTTTAAATGTATTATTACGTGTGCTTAAAATACCTAAATTGTTTTTTTCCCGTTCTTTTACAGTTGTTTGTGCTAATTTAGTAAATTCTTGTACTAAATCTTGGTTATGTTGTGTGATGGAATTACGTTTTTTATGATATTTTTCTTGTGGAGTCAATTCAGACGATGATGGTTTTCGAGAAATAACAGAGGCACAAGATCCCATGTTTGTAAATTAGTCGTTTGTTTAAATAACAAGGTGGTTGTATATATATATATTATGCTATATAACCACGCAGGTGATAAAACGGTGGATGATATTTTTATTTATTTAATTTAATTATTGAAGAAATGTTGTTGGGTGGTTATTATATGTAATTTTTCCCCCCTTTGATGATTATTATATGTATTATGCCGTATGTATAAAACAAAAACAACGTTTATGTAGACGGCTATATATCCATTCAATAAATGTAAATACAAATATAGATGGAATGTAAATTGTCTTTTGGATAGCATTGCCATACACCCTTTTGTTAGGGCATTTATTCATCTTTAAAGGGAAAATTTGATGAAAATTAAGTCATTTCTGATTATTTCCCTTCTATTGAGTGAGTACGGTCAATTTTGATGGTGCTATTACCATTCTATTTTTATTCGAAAGAGCGAAAGAGATTGCATCATCAACCATCAACCGATAATTATTAGAAGACGACGACACTACAAAAGATTTATACTTTTTGTACACTATATAGCTGCATTGCCCTATTAGAAACACCAACAATGGTAATTATTGGTGTGCTGTTGATGTCTGTCAAAGTCAACCAGAAACTCCTCATTTACATCTTGTAACCCCATTTTTTTTGCTGCTAGAGTCATATTACTGGCTCCATCTAAAACTAACATAACACAATAATCTTTGTCTAAGCCCCATTTATGAAACAATTCTAAAAACTTGTCTTTTATACCCTCACCTGTATGATCAGTATCAAACGGTGTTGGCTTCCTTGTGCTTCTGTATCAGCAGATGTAAATGATAAATGATGCACCACTTTTTATCTTGAAATATGCTTTTTCAAATCGATATACTTTTTCATTATCTGATATTGTTCCAAATTCATTGATATTTCTTTGTGTTGATGATGATACATTGGAAAAAATAGTTGTGTTATATACAGCAAGTATTTGTGTTTTTAATGTTTCCAAATCTGAATCTTTAGGCATCTCAGCTATTTTTTTTAGGTGATGTTTCCCTTTATTTTCTATAACTTTATTGCCTTGAAAATCACCATAGTGTGCTACAGTATGTGCTAGGTGTTACATCTTCATTTACAAAACTTGTGGACCATGTGTTATTTTTGCAGGAACAGTTGCAACCTGTATTTCAGTTTCACAAACAGAGAACGTTGCATTGTGTTGCTGCATTTGAGTTACTACTTCTATAGCATCCTCAGTAGAAATGCAATAATGTATTTCTTTTGTAAGATGGTTCAACAAATATCAAACATGATCAAGTACTGGTCAGAACTGAGTGCATCAACAGAATTATGTATGACATTGCAGATGGATTTACTTGCTGGATCCCCCACTGAATCATTTAATGAAGCAAAAGTTCTAATGGATTTCTGGCTGGTTTTTCACAGCAAACACAGCAAAATAGTATGTCAAAGATAAAAAGAAGGCTATAAGAAAAGAAAAGATTTAGAAAATATAAAGCAAAGAAAAAAGCTATATCATTCAATATAAAGATTGGGTGAAACAAGATAACGACGCAAACACGAAGATAACCAAGATAGTTAAAAACATCGTGATAAACAGTCTAAATGAAAGATTAACGACAACAACAAAAGTCGAATCGCTGAATGAAAACACATTGAAACTAACCTCGTCACTAGACAAAGAGGAAATAAACACAATGAAAACATTCATTAACAAAAAACTAAACAATCTATTCGCAGTTCTAAATGTTATAATAAATAAAAATGTCGTTGACAATAAATACAATTATAAAGTTGATGATATATATCAACAGATGCTGCATAGAGTTAATACGTTGTTTTGTGCAGTAACCAATGATTTACGTATTCTATGTATTCGTTCCCTGCTGAGTATATATCTGTATGTCTTTTGTTGTTTTTTTAATCTATCCAGAATTCCATCCAGTTGCATGTAGATACTCAAAAGTGGGATATTTAATTCTAGAAAACTTTTATTGAAGTCAAGGTGACACCATATGGTGTTAGAATGAAGCAATTAGAAAGTGCGGAAGATGTGGTAAAACATATACTACAAAATGAGGATAGTCACAACGAACGAGCTGATTTAGATTTAACCCAAATACTATTTGATGAAGAAGTTGTGAAAATGATGCAATTCTCTTTGTATTATATTGAAGCAAAGAAAACACCCTATTCTTAACCCGACATATTCACCTCAATTTAAATATAATTTAAGGCACAAAAGGAGGTAGGACGTATGTGTGATTTTCCTAGGAAGATGGTCCATAATTGATATTAAAACCGTGTGAGTTTAATATTATTTACCTGTAAACCATACACAACATATTCTGCTATTAATTTCGATTAAATTCTTATTAAATATTCATCTAAAAATATATATATATATTATAAGATGCATGTAGAGATGAGGTACTTGTAGTAATGTGAAGAGACGAGTAGACGACACCCAAGGGATATATTATTGTTATTTTCAACATTATCATTGTTGTTGTTATTGGTCTCATTTTCTTTTAATAATTTATCTTTTCGTTCTTGTCTCAAGGGATATATCCAACAAAAATGAACCATTTGCAACGACCAATTACGAAGGAAGAAATACAATTTTATCGTGAAAATGGATTTGTATGTTTAAGACAAATTATATCACAGGATGCTATACAATTATTACGTGAGTCATTAGAAGAAGCATTTAATAGGGATGATAGACTCCACGGAGCAAGAACTGATATGACAAAAGCAGCAAATGCATTAGAAAAAGAAGGTAAAACGATATTAATGGATCGTGCAGCAACAACGTCATCATCCTCTAATAATAATAATAATAACGATGAAGGCAGATATTTAACTGAAATTGAATGTGGTAGATGGAATAAAGGTGTGCGAAAATTTGAACATGAAGGTCCATTGCCTGAAATATGCGGTACATTAATTGGGTCTGAACAAATTCGTTTTTGGGGTGATCATTGTTTTTTAAAAGAAGCTGGTAGTAAAATTCGTACTGCATTTCATCAAGATGCACCATATTTTCCATTTACCGGCAATGATGCATGTGTATGTTGGGTACCAGTTGATTCCGTATCAAAAGAAAGTGGTGCTATGGGTTATGTTAAAGGTTCCCATGTATGGCCTGAATATTCCCCAAATGCATTAGTAACAAATGAACGTACACATAATGATGAAACACCAACCTTACCAAATATTGAAGCAAATGAAAGTCAATATGATATTACATATTTCGATGCTGTAAGTTAATTTTAATTTTGATGTTCCTGGGAAAACGCATTCTCTTCTAACACATACACACACACATCATTCATTCATATATATATATATATATATATATATATATATGCAATTCACAGGAACCTGGTGATGTGATTATACATTATCCAAAAACATGTCATGGATCAAAAGGTAATGTTAGTTTAAATCAACGACGATTAGCTGCATCCATACGATATGTAGGTGATGATGTTCGTTGGATTGCAGATAAAAGTAGTGAAAAAGGTTCACGTAATGCAATTGGTAATTTATGGAAAATAGAACGTGATACAACTGGTATATTTGGTATTAATAGTCAATTTTTATTTTATGGACAATTAATTGCAAGTTATTATTTAAGAAAAACATCAAGAAATCTATTAAATATGCCAGCAGGTGGTATCTCCTTATTTGCTGATTATGATTATGAAAATTCATCGCAATGGACCTATATGGAAATGGAAACTGGTGAACGTTTAAATGAACGTGATTGTAGTAGATGTGCATATCCATTGGTATGGACAAAACAGACTGGCCCAATCATACCACGTTATTATGAAAATAATAATATACATCAAGAGATATTAAAGCAATCTATTAATATTCAAAGTAAGATGTGAGAGAGAAATGAGATATTTATTTTTTAGATTTTTTAGACGCCCCTGCGTGTGTGGTGTGTGGATTGATCAGAAGCAAAGTTTGGAGAGAGGAGAGACAAGAAGAAATGTGGTTACTATTACTCGTACTTCGTATTTTTATAAAGAGTTGTCACGTTGTCACCATTATTTACTTTATTACATAAAAAATTAAATTACCCTGTGTAAAAATATTTTTTTTTATTTTTTATATATAATATATTAATTAAAATTTAAAAAATATCAATTTTTTTTTAATGATTTAAATCACCATTACCTTTTCCTACTCTTCTACCATTTTCATCATAATAATTTGCTTTTCCACCTTTTAAACGTAAAAGTGCAATGATCTCTTGTTGAATTGGACTATGATTACGATATGCCCCGTCCAGGGGAGTGTATCCCGCCCTGGACTTCTTATTAATGCTATCAAGAGACATATGAGTTAACAACAATTGAATCACACCAGTATTCGTTCTGTTACGTGCTGCTGCCCAATGTAATGCATTCACTCCATTACTATTTGCAATATTAGGATCAGCTTCACCTTGTTCAATCAAATATTTAACTACTTGGAAATGTTCGTTCTGTGCAGCTATAATTAAAGGTGTATAATCACCACCACGACGAGCTGTACCGATTTGACTCACCATATCTTTCAATGTCATATCATCTCTGTAGCCATTCACATCACGATTAGTAATATACTTGTGAAAAAGATGAAGAGAAACAAATAGTTCTACATCATCCATACGCCCACGTTGACATGCACATACGATAGGTGTACCACGTGGAAACTCTCTTGTATATCTTTCAATTAATAAATAAAGTCTTCTCGCTGGATGCGAAAGTCTCATCTCATTTATACTTCTTCTACCTTTATATCCCACTTTCAATGCTTTATCACGTACACGTTCAAAATCATCACATCCAAATTCTTTCCTCAAGTGCTGTATCAAAGATGATTCTTTCACATTACATAATGATTTAATATCTAAAAAGTGAAATATTTTGGTCAAAAAACCACATGTTGATTCAACACCAGCTGGTAAAACTAATGTACCAATAACTATTGTCCGTGTTGGTTTTTCTTGTAACGCGTCGATTGTAGACTGCTTTAATCTTTTTGCAGGTGGTTGTGTGTTAGTAGTCAAGGATGCCATACTGTTGTTATATATATCTTGTTCTCTCTTTTTACTATCTGTTTCGTGTGTCTCTTACTTATATATATATATACATTATATATTTATTCATTTTCTTGTATGATAATCCTATTCGGGTCCATTATCCATAAAAGTGATGCGCCTACACAGCACTGGTTATTTTTCATTACGAATAACCAGTCCTGTGTACCTGTTAATCCGGAAGTCGGTAGGAAAATATCATATATTGAAGTACAATAATTTGTAATCTAAATCACAATCCATATTCTCTCACACACCCTCTACGCACACACATATACAATATATACACACTCAAGAAATATTTAAATTACGATCAAAGAAACAGTATTATAATACCAAACCCTCCAAATCCTGTTCTTTTTCAACCCACACCTCTCACACCACGCTCTACACCGGTGTAGTCTACACCCTCTACATTCTACACTCTACATAACAATAATACCCCTCTCTCTACAAACACATGTTCACCAAAATGGACACCAACCTATATACAATTGGCTTAAATTTTCATGGGATGTTGCTTGTACAATTAATCGATCGACTTGATCTGGAACAGCTAATGTTTCATTTCCAAAATCAGTTCCATCTAATTTACCACGTACACGATTGATAACTGCTAATGCTCTTTGGTTAATTGTTTCCGATGGTAGATCTTCCCCGTCTTTACCTAATCGCTGTGCAAGGCTACGATCTTTACGCACGGATTGGGATACAATGAAACTATCGCTAGTCTTATCATTTAATGCAACATCGGATACACCACTTAATCCACCATGTTTATTAATTAAACTTGCAGCTGAATGCCTTCGTCGACGTGGTTCACTACTATGTTTCTCACCATTTAATGACATATTACTACCAATACTATCACGATGTGAAGTGTCTTGCGTATTGTTGCTGGTATTTAAACTATTAGCTCTACTACTAGCATTGCTATTACTACGTTTCCGCTCTTCACCATTGTCATAGTTGTTCGTATCACCATTACCAGTGCCGTTTGAAGTTGAAACCTTGTTATCCGTATTTGACGTATTAGTTGTATTACCATTATCCCCATCCTTCTCATTACCATTCGTATTCTCTTCCTTTGAATTATCATTATTATTCGTTCCAGTACCTTTTGTTTTCGTATTTAATAATCTCCAATTAATCAAAGGATCATGTACAAATGCTTCTAACATTGCCATGACGGAATCTTTATTTTCTCGTAATACTCGCATAACTGCTTCACATACACTACGGAAGTTACCTTCAATACCACTAACTTCCATGGCATTTACAATCATCCTTGTCAAACGAAATGGTACTTTTTCAGGGAATCGATCACGTTGCATTGCAACTTCAAAGCAATCACCAAAATCAATATGAATGATCTTTCCAGATTTACGATCTAGCATTAAATTACTTGGATGTCGATCACCAAGTCCAAGAATATACCCAACCATGGACATTACTGCTAATGAACGTGTATAATTTGTACGTCTTTCTAACCATACTTCAGAATTCAAACTTTTTAACCATAAAACTTTAAATAAATCTTGTCCAGTCGTTTTATCTAATCCATATCGAAATGCTTCCACTTTTTGAATGACCGTTAAATGGTCATAATCTGGTGCCATTTGTAACATCAAACGCTGTTCAACATTTAAAAAGATTTTGCGTTTTTCTCGATATTCTCGTATCAATTGATGCAACGTATCGCAATGTGGTACCCATCCTACAATACCTACATTATGAGATAATGGAATAGCACTATAACGCCTTATTGCTAAGTCTCGTTTTCGTGTATCGCGATCATTTGCCAATAATGCATTTACTAAACCAAACAATTGCATCACACGTTCATCTTGTCTTAGATCCTCATGGCCTTTCAATAAAAAGACATAATCGACACCATCACTACCTCTCATTGATAATTTTCTTGGACGTTGCTTCGAGGAAATGACTTGAACCGTCCTAGCAAAATATTGAATGCGAATACCACGTCTACTATATCTACTATTTCGTTTGTTATATTGCCCTGCTAATTGCTCACGGAATAACGCAGATTTATTATTTGATTGTTGTGTAGTGGAAAATGGGGAAGTCCATGCATTATTTCCATTGCTATTGTTATTATTATCATTGTTGTTGTTGTTACGGTTCCCGGAATGGCTATTATCCATACCTATGCTACTCCCATTATCACCAACATCATTATTAAATGGATTTGCATGATCTTCTTCTTCTTCTTCCGTCCAATCAAAATTAAATGAAGTACCTGGAACTGCTAAATCTAAATTCTTTGCTCGCATTAATGATTCTGATATATATTGCAGCTCTAATGTTGTTAATTGTTGCAATTGTTTATTTATACGACGAAAGACTTGGTAATACAATTCCCATGCTTGATCCATGTGCAACATATTTCCATTTTCTTTATATAACAATATTTGAACTTTAGCATCTTCCAAATCTTTTACAAATGCATTGTAAAATGCAACTTCCCTAAGCGTTTCTGGACCTTGTTCCATCATTTCATGCAACGGTAGCAACACATTGTACATGCCTTCAACATTTTTATCACCAAAGAATAATTTACTAGCATCCTCTAATCCTTCGTTCCATTGTTCATGCCATAAAATAGCAACGCGTATTAATTCCCTGCTTACTAAGACAGCTTGATCAACGAGGGTGGGATAATGCCTGCGCATGTTTTGTAACACAGCTTTAGCAGCATCACGTCGTGGCACATAGGTACTATTTGATGCGACAGTCAAAGAATAAATCAACGCTTGAGGGTGACATCGTCCCAACGCACATAATAAATCATGCAACAACGAACGAATACGATCTACTGGGGAATGAATTCTCGCAATAAGTTGCGGTATGACGTATAGCCAAATATCGATATTAATCTGCTGCAAACCTTCTTGCATAGCCTCTGCTACAATTGGTAGATCCCCATAGTCAAACCAAAGTGTCAATACACGAAGCATATCCTGTAATACACTGGAAACTAAACGTCGTCGTTGATCTGTTTTCGTTAATATTACAGTCACGGAGCGGAAAAAACTACGTATGGCAGGGACTAAATGTGCTTCCACTCGTTGTGCATGTGCGTTCAATGCCATCGAGTGTCGTTCTTTATGCGTACGATGCGATGGTGTAGAATATGCACGCCTAGATCTAGTGGGTGGTTTTAATCCGCTACTATTTACACCAATCCCATTTCCTATGTAATTTTCACTGGAAGAGTTTTTGTTATTATTATTTTGTTTAGTACTGATATTATTGATCTCTCCTAATTCATCATCCTCTCCTCCATCTTCACTCGTCTCTGAAATAATGGAAGTAGATGATGTTTTTCGGATTAAATCGATTGTGGATAAGTTTTCATCATTCTGACGTTTGATTTCAGCAAGGCGTTTGCATACGGCAGGTGCACCGCCACACAATCGTTCATGTGTTTTGATGACAGTGTAGTTCATTAAAGCCCATGCATCCCATGCTTTGAAATGTTGCGGATCTAACATAGTTGCTTGTTCAAATGCATGTAAAACTATGTCGATTTTACTTCGATTTTTAGGATCTTCGATATCAGTCGCATTAATTGTCCAATGCCCAACCCGCATATGACACAATAGCAACAATCCCTTATCAGAAACAGTTGTGCCCTGCGTCATTAACCATTTTAATTTGTCTAGACTCTTTTCTTTTTCCCCTGCCTTGTACAAATGCTCCAATGCTGCAAAGATAACTCTTGGTGCTAACATTGAATTACGTTGTAAATCTGTTTCACTATCGGGGCGTATGGCCATAATTGAGCCGGTATTGTTTGGCAATTTTAATCGTACCGGTGCATTGCCTTGCCATCCAAGCGTTAATAATGTTTTAAAAGACAGCGCAATATTACCAGCTTTACGACAAATACGACAAAATTCTAACCATGTCTCTAAATCTTCTTGCGGTGTCAATACCAAAGATCGGATCGCTAACAATCGTTGCCAAACGTCGACGGAGCGTTGGCAACCACGCAATCGTTTCGACCACATTGATTTCACATGTTCCAAGTGTGCTTGTATACTTTCAAATTCACCTTCTGTTGAAACGACGAAATTATCAAATTTACGAGTATTATAATTTTTAATCATTCGACGATAGACGATGACCTCTTCGATTTCCGCAAGCTCTTGTGCCAATACAATATGTTTATATGCACGATTGTAACTTTCTCTAATCATTGCTGTCATCGCTTTATCTAACAAACCCCTTGCTTTGTCAACCATTTTTTGTGCTGCTGAGAAACGATCATGATGGACATCGATAATTGCTCGTAAATATGCACCGTTTAATGTATTTTCATTCGTCACTTGGACATATGTTGCCATATCATCCCATTGACCAAGTGACCATGCTGCTTGTGCACCTAAATAACCAACTTCTTCTAAGCCAGTCATGCCATAGTTCAATCCAGACAAATCTCCACTTTGTGTCGAATCTTCAGAGCCTTGAGTTTCAATTCTTGGTCTATTCAATCCTGCATCACTGATATTTCGTGCTCGTGTAATTACAAATTCATCTGCATTTGCCACATTATTATTGTTCCCATCTTGATCTCTTTCATTAATATTGCTTAATCCTGTGGCGGAAGACATGTTATTGTTGTTTGTACTACTGCTTACGTTATTGGAAGAAGAAACAGTAGTTGTTGTATTAGAATCTGCTTTCAATGATTTAAATACAACACTAGAAAGATTAGATAATCGATCCCATTCCCATAAATTATACAACGAACGCAATTGTCCAACCATTGCTTCCATGGAACCATCAGGGGAATTTCTTTCTTTCTCCTCATATGTTGCCAACGCTTCTTCCCATCGTCCAAGTTTTTCAAACCATGATTCTTTAATATCCATTTTCACTTGTCGTTTCTCTGCTTTTTTTTGCACATCTAACAAAACACCGACAGCTGCTTCTGGTTGCTCCAAGTAATTGTAAATCGAAATTAGCGCTTCGGTACAATCTACTGGTGAGTGTTTAAATTCAATTTCCTTGTAATGCAACGCTTTTGCGAATGCATGGCATCTGGTTGCATGCTGAGCTAACGTCCGTATATCAATAGGCAATGCTTTATCATCGTGTTCCATGAATTCTGCTAGATTTAGCAATACCTGTACAATTTCAGGTGGCATGGCACTAGATTGAAATGCAGTTTCTAACGCTCTTACAAGCCATTCTTGGTATTGGTCGGATAATTCCCCCCAGCAAGATATAAATGCTGCATTGAAAAGTTCTCTTGCCAATGGCTCGTGTAATTGAGCACATGCACTACAACTTCTTAGTGCTGGTTGAGGAGATTCACGCAGCAATTCTACACTGAATCGACGTAGCCATTCATACCAATCGTCACGCGTGGATCGTTGTGAGGCTGCCCATGCATTTCTTAAATTTTGTTGATCAACATTTAATTTATTAGTTACACCTGCTAAATATTCACGTGGCAAATCATTTTGCGCTTGGCCATTTAAAGAACTATTGTCCTTCATATATGCTTGATCCAATCTACTTCGTCGTAATCGACCTGGTAAAGAGCTACCATTAATAACTGCTGTGACTAATCGGTCATAATCATCACTGTAAATTTTATGTCGATTTAAAACATCTGCCACGACGGGAATGAAACTATTATATCGCGTTCCCATCTCACGAACAATGCCACAAAGGGTATCCATTGCTGCATCTTCTAAAAGTTCCAATGAGTTGCTGTAATCAGATTTCATTTTTCCCTTTCGTCCACCTACATTTGAATTTTTAGTAGAACTTGGCGTATGAACCCCACCAGGACTTCCTAGCCCACCTTTATTATCTAATACGCGTAGAAGGGAATGGATAATTCGTGATGCATATTCAACGAAACTCAATGAATTATTCAATCGTGCCAACGTTCGCAAACCTTCCACACGTACAACGATATCTACCCCAATATTTTCAATCAAACCGACCAATGCTGGTACAATTAAATGTAGATATGCCGTCAAGTTGGAATCTAAGACTTCTAACGTATGCAATGCTTTAATAGTAGTAGCAGAGGATTGCAATGTACCAGAGTTGTTTAAATTTGTATTTATGTTCAATGCAGACATATTATTGTCTAACCTAGGCGATTCTGGAATACGAATACGAAGATTCATGAAGCGACCATCTCCCCCATTCGATAATGGGGAACCGTTTCCTTTACCATAACCACCTAAAAGTGAATTGACACCACCATCAGGACCGTACAATGCATTTGTCACATCGGAATTTTTATTTGAAAATACACTTAATAATAATGGGATTAATTGTGGCAATTCAGGCTTGATTTCATCTTTTAATGCAATTGACAATTGTTCAACAAGTGCTAAAATTTGTTCACAATTATCATTCCAAAATGAATGTATCAATTTAAAAATACCTGGTAGATATACACGTATATGCTGACGAACCATAGATACTAAATATCCAAGTTGTTGGCATAACGACTTTCTCAATCCGTGTTCACAATGATGCATGACATGTAAAAATACTGGCACAATTTGTGGCAAAAACGGGACACTTTTTAAACCAGTAGCTCTGCAAATATGCATGATAGCTTGTGCAACATTCCGATGGTGTGTATGTAACGATGGATCGTTTAAAATTCGAATCAATGCGGCTATTGTAACTTTTGGATAATACAAAGGTTGCGATGGACTTGTAACGTCTTCTAATATATTATCTGGATTGCCATCTAGATCTAATAAACGTTGTTGTCTATATTTCGGTAGCAATGATTTAGATGGAGAGCGTGTTGTGCCAGACAATGATGCACGATTACCATTGTTACGTTTAATAGAAGAACGCCTTCTTCGTCGTTTACTATTTTTCCTGGACGAGCCACCACCACCAC
>JACLAD010009949.1_pt1 | contig 15581 bp, 13 predicted proteins | sample 8027901 | NCBI WGS metagenome assembly JACLAD01 (sample SAMN15725071, study PRJNA655200) | protist metagenome | isolation source: fluorescence activated cell sorting (FACS) single amplified genomes of... | place: Spain: Blaines Bay Microbial Observatory, Mediterranean Sea | collected 2016-07-05 | reverse complement strand
TCCGTGCGCAGACTCAGCATGCACGCTTAGGAACAGGAAATATGACTGTTGTTCCTCCGGTGTTACTCAAGAAAAGGAAACGCGACGAGACGACGGTAGAGGAGATTCGATCTGCTCTATCTGCTCCAGATGCCATAATGAGGTCAGATGCAAGAGCTCTCGTTGAGAAGTGGGTCGCAGCTCACCCCGAGAATGAAATGAATGATAGGCGAGCAGAAGCCATGGTAAGTGTGCACACGACGCGGACAGCAATGATATGATAAGTGTCTGACTCGCATTTTCCCTTGTTGATGGTTGTCAAAACCTACAGGAGGTATTGCGCAAAGGTTACCGTGGGTTTGCCACGCTGACCAACTATGCGAATCGTTTAAGGGTATTCATTGGAAAACAGGAGGGGCCAAAGGTTCCCAACAAGAAACTCATATCGAAGGAAAAAGTTGTCGAAGAGATGTTCAAGAACTTGAGCTCTGATATTTTGAACCCTGGTCTCTATGCGAGCGAAGAATTTGAAGGGTTTCGCTTGAATGAGCTTAAGAGCCTGCCACAACTGTTGCAGATAATGATGCCTGATAAACGCTGGCGACGTGTGCTCCTTCGTCTCGCTGAAGCGCACCCTGACGATCCCGTCTTCATTTTTCTGGTCACAAACATTTGCTCAAATAACTTTGAGGATGAGATTGATCCAAAGTCAAAGGTTGCCAGAATATTTCCTGTGTTTGGAGCAAAATGCATCAAGTTCTTGTCGCAACTTGGTACGGATCTGTCCATTTCGAGCGAAGATGTCGATCTATTTTGCTCAATGTGTTGCCAGACAGATATCAGCTTTGCAGTGGCAAGGCACATCTTGGAGATGGCCAAGACGCTTCCTGGTGCGCCCCATCTTCAAATCTGCGCAGTACTCGAGAGGCTCTCCTCACATGCTGCGGAGATGTTGCAGAGCAAAGGCTCGATTGACGATGCCAAGCGCATTGACAAGGTAGTGCGAAATCATGAGAAGCTGGCGAGATTACCTGGCTATAGCACCCTGGAAGACGCGCTGACTCAATTTGAAAAAATAGATGACCAGGCGGTGCACTTTGTGAATAATGTAGGCAGTATGGCCACATCAACACCGACGCCGATGCCGCTAAGAACTCTGTTGGAGAGTTATCCCGCATTCGTGAAAAAGGTGCTGCGCAGGCTCTTTCATCCTTACTCGCAAAGTGACAGGCTCACAGAGACTTCTCGAAAGGCTCTTGCCAGGGTCCTTGCCGTTGCCTGCTGCTCGGCGAGCGAAGATGATCGCTCAAGCTGCGAGCGTGATATCGTGGAAGCGTCGAAGATCTGCACAGATCCTGTCTCCCTGGACCAGGATTCATGGGGCGCAAAGGATGATCCTGCATCATTGTACAACACTTTGAAACGGCTGATCATCAGTAGGCCCGTCATTTCAATGGGTGCCATTGAGTGGCTGCGGATCGCGTTTACGACAGCAGAGTTCTTTGACGACTCGACATACACGACAGCGTACCAGGGACTTTTGGCCCTTCTCCACGAGGCAATGCTAAGGCATCCTCTCCAGAGAGAGGCGGGTTTGGCTATGCTGCAGGCTGCCCTCACTGTCTCACCAAACCACAGCGTCAGCACGCTCATCAATGTGAAGCGGGGCCTCATGAGCAGCATGATGAATCTTTTCATGTCGGGGTTGCCAGTCGAAGTGCTCTCTGCCGTTGCAGATCTCTACACTAACGGTTCGCACATTGACAAGTCTCTTCTCAGTAAATTTTTGAGCAGCGCGATGCGTAGAGTGTCTTACCCATTTTCGGCAAAGTTTGCACACGTCATAGCAAAGATCATTGTGGATGCAAATTTGCGGTATCGAACTGACGAGGAGAAGGCAATGCTCCGGGAATTTTTTGACGAGACGAAGGAGAGCCTTGAGCCGGAGCTACAAAAGAAGTTGCAAGCAGTCATTGCAAGGCAGTAGTCGTGTTTGGCGAGCATAACAGCATCAATAAACAAAAACTAAAGCATAGTGTACTCTAATGCGTCGCATTTATAGAAAATCTTCGTCTTTGCGCATGTCCACATGATTCGGCAGTGTTCTATCTCTCTTGCGTCGCCTTTTCTTGCGCCTCCGTCTGCGCTGTCGTCCTCTATTTGGGATACCTGGGTGCGACGCTTTTGTGGGATTAAAGTCCATGTCGAAGGAGTCCACATCAGTCTCAGGTTCAAATGTGCAGTGGGGGTCACCAAGTTCTTCTCCATTCGTCAATCCATCACCGTCACTGTCCTTTTCGCAGAGAGCCTTCGTCCACTTCAGGCCCTCCTTTTGAAAGTCACGCCCAAAGGCGTTTAGGCCAAGACTGGCGGATCCCTGAGTGTGCCCCACGGCACCGATCAGTGCTCCATCATGAAACACCATGCCTCCATTTGGAATCACATCCTGATACTGTGGGTGAGCATACACTAAACAGCTGCTCCAGACAGTAGCAACCGCCGTGCAGATGACACCAACCGCGACCATTTTCATGTATACTAGCGATCGCGAGCCGCTGCCATCGCGAATAACGTTCGGGAACCTTGGCATTCTTTCTGGACGTTTTGGCCACCACTGGATGGCACTTCGGGCAAGAGCATAAATTATGACCTCTTCGTCAATGACTCCTTTCGTCTGCTAGCGGCTGCTTGCTGGATATGTTCTCTCTCTCTCTCTCTCTCTCTCTCTCTCTCTCTCTCTCTCTCTCTCTCCCTTTTGCGCGCGTAGTGATGGAAATGGAAGCCGCAGAATCTCTTCGAATGTTTTTTTCTTGCTTCTTTTCTTTCCAAATAAATGAAATGAATGAAATAAATGCAAAATTGAGGAAAATTGTCATGAACAAGAGAATATAGAGATTCGGGGGAGAAAGGGATGCCAAAAAAATATCCAAAGACAAATACTGCAGAGTACTAGGGTAAGTTGGAGTTGAAAGTGAGAGATGGAGAGAGAGACAGAGAGAGAGAGAGACAGAGAGACAGAGAGACAGAGAGAGAGAGAGACAGAGAGACAGACAGACAGACAGACAGAGAGAGAGAGAGAGCAAGAAGAAAAAAAGAAGGAAAAAAGAAGGAAATAAAAGGGAAACTAATACACGGATCGATCGATGTCTTCACTTTACGCTGCCAGCACTACGCGGGCTGCGAATGCTAATCTTGGCAGGAACTTGTTGCGTGGATCCTTGGGGGGCGGCGGCGACGACGACGATGGCTCTGCAGTTTACATTCGGCGTGGCGATGCCGATGATGGAGAAGTGCAGGAAAAAGGCGCCGGTGGGGGATCGAAACCGGCTGCGGGAGGGAATGTGAACCCGCCGAATCCTTCTCCTTCAGCTCCACCAGTCGCGCGCGCCAGGGTTGCCCCGGGGGCAGTGCCAGGGTTTGAGCAGTTTCCTCCCGCAGTTGTGGTTCCGCAGCCTGCACAACAACCACAACAGCAACTTCTGCAAACAAATTTTGGCCCAATGTATCCTGGGATGAGAGATCCTGGAATGCAGTATATTCCGCAGCAAAATCAGAATTACATACCGCAGGCAACCGCGATCCCCAACCAATTTTATCCTCAAATGCAGTCCATTCCGCAGCAACAAGCTTATTTTCAGCAGGGGCAACAACAACAACAACAACCATATCCTCAATCAACAATCCCCCAGGCTCAGTTCTACGGCCAGCAGGTGCCCCAACAGCCATATCCTGCCGCCAATGCCTACATGCCACCACCGCAGGTGCGGTGGTAACCACTGCCTCAAGGCATACTGGAAACGCAATGATGGTGTAGTTTATATTTTTCAAGGTTTTAACAGAGTTGCAATTAAAGGAATAAAGTTAAGAGGAATCCGATTACCATGGATCAGGAGAGGCGCCAGTTTGCGAAGATTCCATTTCTTCTTCCTCCATCGCCAGTCGCGCATACTCCAATGCGGCAAACTGAGCAAATGGAGTCAGACCAGCCTCTTGCTGCTGCTTGATCTGACGCATGCGGAACGGATCACGATGCTCAAAAGCCATGAACTTTCCCAAGTTGCAAAGGGCGTCGAAGAAGACGCCGACCATGGGCAGCTCCGCACGCCGCCTAGTAAAATCGGACAGGGTAAAGGACTCCACGGTGGGCTGAGCTGCGAGAATGTCTGTGAGCTGGCCGAAGAGGTCGTCGAAAGGAACCGGTTCCGCGTGGCCCAGGCATTCCATACGATGCTGCTGCTCTGCATAGAATGCCTGCATTTCCCATCTGCTGATGTGGCCATCTCCGTCGAGGTCCACGATGCGGAACCAGTATGCAAGGGAGTCCTTGTTTGCCTTGTCCTCCTCCGAGAGCACAAAGTATACAAAATCTTCGTAACACATCTTTGTCCCAGGAACACGAAGAGGGCGCCCGTGACCTTGAATGACCCGCTCGACGGTCATGCGCGTCAGCGCGTGGCCACCGTAGCGTAGCAGATCGTCTGCATCAATGAAACCATCACGATCGGTATCAAGTTCCCAAAATTTACAGTAGAGAACGTAAAAGTGTTCGTAGGAAAAGAAATCGAAGATGAGGTTTATATCCTCTTCCTCGTCCGCGAGATCAAAAGCATCAACGACGGATGGGGATGAGCGGCGAAGATCGCGGAGGCTTAGCCTCCATGAAAACATTCTATCTGTGCTGTAGAATATCCTTGCAATCACCGTCTTGGCATACTTTTCCTGGAATTCTGGGGTTGTGTGCAGGAATTCCAAACCAGGATGATACTTCAAGAGCTCCTGTAGGTATGGATTGAAATCTGCCGGCTCAATGTAGCTCGACGTCGAGTCCCCACGGATGAGCCGAAAAAAACGCTCAATTCTGTCAAACGGAGCCATCTCCTTTTCCCAAAACCACGTAAACATCTCTTCTGTGACGACAGCATCAGCGTCTGCCGCATCAGATGCAGCCATGCTCTCCGCAGCTGTCCTAGCGTCGACACCGCTTCGCAGTTTCCAGAGGAGGCGCACGCGTTGATGCAAAGGTGTGCTGAAAAAGGATGGAAAGTTACACAGATCCTTGGTGATACCGACGAAATTTTCAGAGGTCATACCCTCACCATGAGCTTCGAAGGCAGATGCAATTTCTTTTGCCTTTTCTGCCAGGCTCTGCGATTTCAATTCGGCCAAGCGCTGCTTGCTACCGCCATTCGCGCCCGGAAAGAAGAATCTTGGAATTGCTGGTGCACTTGGCACTGGATCGGCAATGGGCGTCTTGATCTCAACCTCAACCTCAGCGATGCCATCATCCTTGCTCTTTGATTCCGAAGATACCGTGACCGGCTTTTGCACCGCTAATTCCCGGTTCAAATTATTGCCCTTACTACTATTCTCATCTGGTGCAGCAGAGGCATCGAGCTTGGGGGCCCGTATGGGACTTCGTGGGCGCTGCACACTCTTTTTCACCTCACCACCATGTGCTGATGTAGGTGAGAGAATTGGATTTGCACCTTCAGAGGTTGTGGGTTTTACGGTCTCGTCATCATCTCTCTGCCTGGTTCCCGAAGGAGGCGAGCGTGGCGGAGGAGATACTGTGCCCGTGGAATGCACAATTGAATTCACTTCCTTGACATCAATGCGCAGGACATCTAAATTAATACCGGGGGGCATTTGCTTTCGAATTGCATCTGATTTCAGGAGCATCTGAAGCACACCCCTGTCGGCAACTGTCGTCAGCCACCTGAAGAAGAGCTCATCAACCTTTGCCTTTGCATCAACCCTGTCTCTGCTGAGTATCACGGCGCTGCTGGACGAAACCAGCTTATCGGACGAAAACATCCCAGGCTTTCTTCTTCTTCTTGTCCTGTCCCTTTGTTTGAATTGAATAAGTCCAACCGCCATTCGATAGGGTTGAAGTTCTGCTTTTGTTTTTGCTTCCACATGTGCGAAGAAAAAGAGCAGCAACGGAGCAGCAACAAAGAACGATCGTGGGAAGCAGACGTTTTCAAAGTTAATTCGTGAGAAAACGTGTCTTGAGAAAAAAACAAGAGGAAGGAAGAGGAAAAAGGAAGTGATACAGAAATGGTGGATGCAGCCATCGCGTCTATCGCGGCGCATGGATTCTCCTGTCTGGCGCTCGCCGTGCGCATGTCTCTCATAAATGGGGAGCAGATGAAAGTCGCCCGAATGGCCGCAAAGACCAATGGAAACGCAAGAGAAGCCGCAGTCAAGTTTCTCAAATCGACATACTACAAATCATGGAGCAGGGCGCAGCTGAATAATACGGAATACGCTCCTATGTTGTCCATCTGTATCTTCTGCATCAAGTACAATGCCGACAGGGCTGAGAGGCCACTTACGATGATCGAAAACGTAGCTTGCCTCAGCTCGGTTGTATTCTCATACATCTTCATATATGCTGCAGCAACACAAGGAAGGGTGAACCATGCTAAGATGCGGCCCGGAAGGGCTGGATTCTCTCCTCTCCGCCCCCTCGGCGCGCTGGGAAGATACATCTCTTTCGGCGCTCTGATTTTCTGCCTCCTCAAATCCACTAATACCTAATTTTTTTCTGAACGAAAGGAACGAACGAACGAACGGAACGTGTGGAATACAAACGATGAGCCACCGTGCGACTGTGCTCTCGGGATACCGCTCATTGCTTCGAGCAAGCAGAATCGCTTTTGAAGGAGACCATGAGGCAGTAAAGGGTGCAGCATTGCAACTGCGTTCGACGTTTGAAGAGAACCGTGGAATACGGGATCAAGAGGCTCTTGAAGAAGCAATCGAGGCGATGAATGATGCGCACGACTTTCTTGTTCACAATGTGGTGCAAGCGAAGTTGACAGAGGAAGGCAATTATGCTGTGGAAATAGATGGGGAAAAGACCAAAGGAAAGGTGCACACCGATGTGCATGTTGTAAAATCAAGTGATGATGTTCCGGATAAGCCTGTGCCAAGAAAATAGTTAAAAAAAAAAAATAGTCTTGTTTGTCTGTTTGTTTGTTTATTGTTGTTGATGGCGATGATGTTGTGCGTCACGTTTAGAATAGCAACATTGCGCGTGACAAAATTTGATCGAGCCCATTTCAATATTTCGGCAAACGTAAAGGAGGAGCGTGCTGCTGCTCTGGCGATCCATCGCTCTGATATTATTTGCTAGAGATAGGATGCAGATTGAGGCGAAACGTACGCAGAAGATTTCTTTTCTTTCATGATTCTCTCGCAGTCAAGGTAGTCATACCTCGCCTTTTCCGGCTTTGGTAGGGCCTTGCATAATTTGGAGCATTTGTGGGTCCTAAAGAAAGCCTCTATTCCAACTGTTCCAAGGTCTAAATCGCCGTAGCCTCTGCCCAAGGACTCCACGCTATGAATTGCAGGATCTGTGAGCGTATACTCTTTCTCAGATCGCACACCTTGCAGATCGACGACTATCAACTTTTTCTTGCTTTTCCAATACGTAAAGTGCGTGAATGCACCTAGAGTTCCTTGAAAAAGAAGAGTCCCATTGTTGGAAATGAATTTCTCATACTTCCCACTTATTCGTGGCTCCACTGAAACGTCGTCTCCCGGCTGTACGGCTGCACAGCACAGCCCACAGAGTCCAGGATTGCGCACCTTAGCTGCCACTGGTGCTACGAAGTGCACTTTACGTTTTACCTTTGGAAGCTCATTGAATGCCTCAGCCATCATGTTCGCAATTTCGAATATGCGAAAGTCAAGTTCATGGTCTGCAAAGCGCCGATTCCTGTATGTCTTGACGACCAGCGGTTTCTGGCTGTTGCGCACGCTCGCACTATGACAGCGGCGATACTCTCCACGACTAAAAGGGATCACTGACCAACGAACATCTACCTGCTCCTCTTCAATATGAGCGATGGCGCTTCCCATCTCAGGAAGCCAGCACTCCCTTGCGGTGAATTGCGTTCTCTATGGGCACGCCATTGGATTCGTCCCTCGTCGCGTATTCCTTCGTGCGAGCGTGCGTGCGGAAAATTTCCGCACGCAAACCACGACTTTCAGGTGGGTATTTAGGGTAAATAACTGAGTAGAAGCCCCTGTGGGGAGAGCCATTCATTCATTCTCTTCCTTTTTCATTGTCTGTAGTAGCATGGGCTCTTTGACGATCTCACCACCGCAGGGTTACGCATCAAAAATGTTTCAGAGAGATACTTCGGAAACCCATGTAGTATGATTATTATTGTCAAAAATGATGAATTATCTCTCTCACAATTCGTTGTCACTCTGCTTCCAAAAGACACAAGGACTACTCAGTAGAGGAAAGGAAGTATCGGTGCCAGGTTTCATTTTATTTAATATTCATTCATTGAATGCGAAACAATAGAGCACAGCACAAAAACTCTTCATTCTCCTTGGTTCATTGCCTTCCTTCTCCTCTCTCCGCCACACTTTCTCTCCTCTTTTTCCCTTTTTCCTGAGTGTCTCTTGTGTTTTTTTTCTTTTTTGTTCTTTGTTTCTTCTTTTTTTGCAACTAACTACTAGACTACAATACAACTCTATTCTACTTGGGGGATTATTATATAATCATTCTCTTCTCTATTCTTCTCTTCTCTTCTCTTCTCTTCTCTTCTCTTCTCTTCTCTTCTCTTTTCTATTCTGTTGTATCTATTTTCATTTTCTCCTTCTCTCGTCGCCTCACACTTCATTCATTCATTCATTCATTCATTCACTCACTCACTTCTTCCTCTTCCCCTCTTCCTCTTCATCACCATCACTATCATCACTATCATCACTATCATCACTATCATCACCATCTATCTTCTCTTTCTAACTTACGACTATACTACGACTCGGCCTCGGTCAGGCGGGGGGCACACACAGCTACAGCTAGAGCGGAAACGAAAGGACGAGGAAAAGACACACAACGATAAGCAAACAAACAAGCACAACAGCACACATATCACATCCGACAGGACAGGACAGGACAGGACATAATACACACTCTTTTAGTTTAAAAAAAAAAAAAACATGCAGAACGACAAGAAGGAAAACGTGGACCTTTACATCCCGAGGAAATGCTCCTGGACCAACAGATTGCTCTCGTAAGTTTACTCTCTCTCCTGCCTTCGTGGTGGCAAGATGGGCCTCTGGTGTCTGGCAACGTGGCCGCACGTCATTCCACGGCGGTGGCGCTGCTACGTATTAGATCAGATGTGTTTTTTCTTTCACCATCCCTCATGCATACACACACACACACGCACACACACACACACACACACACATACACTCGAACAACCTTTACTAACGTCAAGACGTTCCCATCTCCGACACACTACACTGCTGTTTTGATTGGACGCAACTACTGCGCAGCTCGAATGATCATGCATCCGTTCAGTTCAATGTGGCGCATGTTGACCCTGCCACTGGCACATACACTGGACAGTTCACCCCGATCGCCCTGTCAGGATACGTCAGGCAGAAGGCCGAGAGCGACATGGCCGTGAATGCCCTCGTCGATAATATGGAGAACAAGTGGCCTCTCCCGCAGAACTATTAAATACAGACCTCTTTTTTTTCTCCTGAGTGAAGTTTTCATCGCACTAGTCGTCTGTCTTTCATCAACTTAAATTCGATTAGTACTAAAAGCTAAAGCGAAGCGAGCAAGGGTTGTGAAACCGAGGGCTAGCGACTGAATGGCTGACTGTCCTTCGTGCTGGATGCCGAGATCAGTGAAGCAGATGGCTCCACTGTAGAGACTATGCCTCGCGAGGAGCTATGGTGATGTCATTCGTCACGGGCGAATTGACGAGGAGCTCCTCCGCAGCCTTCGCAGCAGAACCCAAAAGCTCCCTGACGCCGCCCTTGTCAAGAAAGGGCATGATGTTGTTCTCAGCATTGGCAAGCGTTTCCGACACGCGCAAGCACTCCTCAAAGCACCAACGCGTAGACGCCTCAACTTCATTGTCAGATAGAACCGCGTTGCACTGCTGCAGCCACTTGCCGCTATCGTAGTACATTTGCTGCAGCTGCCTGGCAAGAAGAAGAAAAACTCTTCTTCTCAGCTCGACAAAGTGCGGCTGCTCCTCCCCCTTTTCTGATGCCTCTGGCCCGAAAGGCCCAAGCCACATTCCCTCACCATCATCATGGCTACTGTCAGCCCGCCGCTGAAACCTCTCAAGAATCCACTTCATTGGCGCCTCGGCCCTCTGCAGGGCATCCTTCAACAGGCTCCAGTCTCCATGAACTTCCTCGCGCACATGTTCATCCGCGCTATATGATGTTCCCGATCTTGCCCCACGCTGAAGGGCCTGGCTGGGCGGACTTCTGTCCGGTAGGCTCTCTATGAAATCTCGCCAGTCGCAATAGAGTCTCTGCGAGTCGCAGAAAACCTGTAGGCACCGCAGATGCCAGATGTCATTCACTTCAGCGTCATGCCCCCCATCTAGAAGTGTCCGGCGAAGGACGCGCAGCCTGTCCACGTCAATGTTCATCAGAGGACGCGTCAGTGACACAGGGTGCTGAATGGACGATTCGCGCGCCCTGGAACCTCTCAGCAGAACCTCTGTGGCGAGCACCGACGGGCTTCCTCCCTGAAAGATAGACAAGCTCCAGTCTTCCTCCAGCAGGAGAAGGTCCACGGCGAGTGCCACGCCTCTGTTGATGGCGAGACAGTAGTCAGATTCCCGAATGCAGAACCAGCGAAGGGCCCAAATCTTGTGAAAGAGCATCGGGGATACGCTTTTTCCAACATCCTGAAATGTTGTGCCGGCAAAGTATTCGTCCTTTACCTTTTGCGCCGCACTGAGAAGTACCCCGTCCTCCTCACCACGTGATCCTGCTTCTCCAGAGACGATCGAAGTCACAGCCTGCTCGATACTCATCTGGACCATCCTTTCCGAGGAAAAGTACTTTTCGGCCAAACGAACCACAAGCTTTCTCTCTTCATCAGTGATAACATTCTTCAAGAGATGCGCGTACACTCTCGCGCCTGCATCCTCTGACATGTGCGCGCAGTACGGTGCGAGCATTGATATCTGTCTCTTCTTGATGAGAGCACCAGCATACTCTTCAAGGATTTGCTGCACAATCGAGGCCCCAACTTGATTGCCCGTGACCTGGCCCATCTTCTGAAGATAGAGGACTAAGTGTGCAGCAAAACGCTTGCTCTCGATACTGGCGCCGGTGCTGGCATCTTGCAAATGTTGAAGAAGCCCACCTGGCTGAGTGAAGGCAGCATCAGGTTCAAAACGAATGCAGTTGGCCTGCGCGATGCGATATGGGAGGACATGCCCCGCGGAGGTGTTCTTTTCCATCAGACGGTGAAAAACTGCCGCAAAAGGATCACTTGCATCTAGCAATGCAGATGCATCTGATGTCCGCATGCTGGCTTCTTTTGCGTAATCAGTTGCGCCTGTAGGTCGATCCGCAGGGAAACCAGGAAAGTGACTAGAAGTGCGCGCACGTTTGTTCGCATGGTGGTGGTGGCCATGATTGTCCAAAAGAAGGAGAGGAGAGAGGCGGGGAATAGAGAGACAAAAAAAGACGGAAAGGGTAAGAAGTCAGGTTTGGTGAAAGTGACAACCTTCCAAAAACACAGCAGGGCTGGGAACACATTTGAAAACTTACCTTGTCACCTTGAGCATCTGTTGATGACGGTGCCACAGAGCTTCGTCGCGCTTTCTCTCAACCATGCAGAGAAAGTAGGCCCAGCAACGGTCGCTCCAGCTTTGACACAGAGGAGAATTCAGCAAAGCACGAAGATTGCCGCTCAGAGCTGCATATATTGCTCGCTCAAATCCTGCGGCTTGAGTGCTTGCTTGTGAAGGAACGCGGGCAATCTTGCCGGCACCAGTCGCAGGGTCCGAAAGCCTCCAGGCCATTGTCTTCCACAAATCTCTTTGGGTGCACCCATCAGCAGGGGCACATAAACTTGTCGCTCTCCAGCTCTCTCCACACGCATGGCAGAGTTGCTTGGCTCGCTCCATCTGCTCCTCCGCAGTGACGGAATTCGCTCCTGAGCGGACCAGCTGCCAAAGCGAGCGCATGAGTTCTAAGTGTCGTACCTCATCAAAGCCAGTAAACGATGAACCTGTCCTGTCGCATGCGTCTGGATCTAGCCTTAATGTGAAGGTCTTACCATCGCCCTGCTCAGACTCAACGGCCTCTGCGCGGTTTTGTCCGCCACCATTCTCCTTGATGAAATCGGACGTATCGCTATAAATGTCGCTCTGTGTCGAGAAATCAAGCGCATCCAACTTCCCATCATCGGCACCATCAGTGGCAGCAACATCGTGGAGCCAATCAACCACAGTAATCATTCTCGCAAGAATTTCATCACTATTTTCTGCATCATAAAGATAATCTTCTCCAGACTCCTCGAGGAGGCTCTCAGCTTCGGGGAGATTATCTTGACCATCTTGATTTGTCGCTGCCTGAGGATCTGGCTGATTTGTAATGTACGTCGCCAGATGCTCCAAAAGTATCCACGTGGACCGTTCTTCGCAAAGTTGTTCAAGCCGTGTCTTGGCTTCCGCGCTAAGTTTTTCCTTTCTGCCAGAACATGACACCAAAATATCCCGGATGCGACGGGTGCATGAATCGGCGTAGGGCTTTAGAGATGCATGCGCCGCATGTAACTCTGTGACCTTCTTCTGTGACGACGGCGACGCGCTTGACTCGGAATTCACGAGGATACTCAAAAATTCGCGTCCTTCGTGGCGTTTGCCATCTTCTTCCTCCTCCGAGGATGTCAGTGTCCGCAATTCTTGTGGGGGAAGGTGCCATGCAGCTGCCGACGGCAGGGAATTTTCCACATTGCTCGCATTCACGATCGGAAGGCCATGTCCAGAGCCCGTCGAGCCACGAGAAGGAGAGGGAGCGTATGAAGTTTCGACAGCTTCCATCGGAAGGTCGGTAGGAGCTGCCCAAGTATCCATGGCCACGAGAATGGATTCCATACCCTCTGCGAAATCATCGCCTACATATTCGCTCATATTCATGCGAAGCTTGCTAACTCCACTTTCGTTTTCAACTGTTTACGATTGTGATTATTTTCTTCTTCTTCTTCTTCTTCTTCTTCTTTTTTGCTTTTTCTCTTTCTCTTTGAACAAAACAAATTTCAAAAAAAATTATTAGGTAGAGCATTCTTTGACGTGGTCTGCTGTGAAATTTCTTCTCGTCATTATGCCGACAACTTTGTCGGCCGCACCCGTGACTACGAGGTGCCGTATTCCGAGTGCGCGAAAGAGATGATACGCATCCTTCAGTGTGGAACGAGAGGATACCGTATGAGGCGTCTCGTTCATATATGGTCGAAGATCAACGATGGAGTTCCTTTCATCGGCGCTCAGAGATGCGTGCTTTTCATACCGTGGATATTTTGACTCCAGATTCTTCCAAGTGAGGTTCCCGCTCGTTTTCTTGAAACCTTCGTTGCCGTCAGATGCCTTGATCATGCTTGGCCAAATTTCTTCGGCTTCGAGCGGGGATGCTCCAGGCTGAATACCACTTTCCACGTTTCCAGCAGGATCGTGCAAAGTCATGCCCTTAAATCGCTCAGAGAGAATCATGCAAAGATGCTTCCTCAAGATGAGTCCACGCAAGGCTCCATCTTCCTTCCGAATGACAGGGAAGGCGTTGTGCGTCGTTGATTCGAGAACATTGACGATTCCTCCTGCCCTCTCTACTGCTGACAAGCATACAGGATCTGTGGCCATGATGCTATCAACTCTCACTCTTGAATACGTGGGCGAAGGTTCAAAGTCGAGGAAAGGATAATTCTGTAGTTCGATATGCGTGTCGTAAATTCCCATATTGAAGACATTTCCGGACCATCTTGCGCAGAGCACAGCGAGCATAACCGGGACTGCCAGCTGCACATTACCTGTAGATTCTACCAGAATAACTGTCAATGCTATACAAATGCGAGTCATTCCTCCAAGCATTGAAGCAGAACCAATCAAAGCATACGTTCCTACGTCCGCGGACGTCAAGCCTGCGCCTTGCAAGATGAACCCGATGAGCCTGCCATACATGGCACCCGCAACGATTCCAGGCACGAACAGCCCAGAGGGCACCGCGATCCCATACGTCGTGCACGCAATGCCAAAGTAGAGGAAGAAAAGGATAGCAAGAGAACCAGCAGAGGGATCGCATTCCTGAGATGAGTGGAAGAGAAACTTGATGGAAGCTTCTGCGCTGTTGAAGACGAACGTGGCAGTAACATCGATCTGTCCCTCGTCGCAAAAAAACCTTTGAGTCTGGGTCCCATTTTGAAGAAAACACTTTGATGCATCGATGCACTGCCCTCGGAAGAGAAACGGCGCACCAAATGTCACAGTTGATGCAAGCAGTGAAACGGCAAGACACTCCCCAAATCTCCAGCTCAACGATTTATTCCTGCGCAGCTCAGATATTCTTCTGTTCCAATCGACAAACAGGGCACCAAGGCCGCCACCGATGACGCCAATGATGGAAAATGTGATGAGCTCATAGGCGTTGTATGGAGCGACGAGATTTTGATGGTCGAAAGAGCCAAAAACCAGCATACCTGGCTGTGAAAGCGAACCCCATGCAGTCGTTGAATTAAACCATGACAGGAAAAGGTTGATTGCAAAGGTCCCGCATACTGCGGAGAAAAAACATCGCCAGAGCATTTGCGGGTATATCCAGCTTGCGCCTTCTTCGAGGCAAAACAGGACACCTCCAATGGGCGCTCCAAAAGCTGCTGCGACGCCGGCGGCGGCACCGCACAAAATGAAATCCCTCTTTTCCTTATCATTGCGAAAATCTCCAAGCCTTGAGAATCCTGTATCAAATCCACACGTTGTCGATTTTCCCTGCGAGAGCCCAGCACCCACCACGGAACCATTATGTATCATAGGCCCCTCCTTCCCAACAGGAAGGCCACCGGCGCAGGCAAACGACACGCCAATGGTCTTGACAAAAAGGGTTTTAACGCGGACAACACGCGGTAACTTGATGCCATTTAAGAGGCATTTTATTTCTGGAATACCGCTTCCTAATGCTACTGGCTCGAGTAAGACGACAGTCGCAGCCGCAATCCCAACAAAGATGAGATTAAACGCAGAAAATGAGCCCCATAAAATGATAGCCTGCCAGTAGAGAGGAGTTCCAGCCTCTCTAATGCTATTCATAATCCTCTCGAGCGTCAAAAATTTTGCGGTCGTCAGTTCCCGAGAGAGATACGTCACGAAGATGGCCGTCAGGGCAGTGAATACACCCACAACGCACGTAAGCAGCCACCTTTTGACACTTAGTCGAAGAAGAAAGTTCTTCTTCGAGGCGAATTGCTTCGCAACATGGCGCTGCCGGACCTCCGACTCAAAAAGGTCGTAGTCAAGACTCTCCCACTCCTCCTTTTCTAAACCATGGCCATGTTGAATTTCGTCGCATGATCCATACTCTATTTTTCTGCCTCTCAAAGTATAAGGCGTGAGAGGTGCACTTGCATCCTCCATCGTTGCGTGCCTTTGCCTTTTTCCTTTTGCTCGCCCCTTCCTTTTCGACCTTCCTTTTAAACCTTTTCCCTAATAAACCCTAAAGAACGCTGCTGGTCTTTCGAGCAAGCAAAACAAACGCAAACGCAAACGCAAACGCTAACGGCAGCCCGACAAACGGCGAACGACAAACTAACTTGCACGCTT
>JACLAD010009451.1_pt1 | contig 15585 bp, 19 predicted proteins | sample 8027901 | NCBI WGS metagenome assembly JACLAD01 (sample SAMN15725071, study PRJNA655200) | protist metagenome | isolation source: fluorescence activated cell sorting (FACS) single amplified genomes of... | place: Spain: Blaines Bay Microbial Observatory, Mediterranean Sea | collected 2016-07-05 | reverse complement strand
GCTGCTCAATTTGAACGTCCGGTGCTGCTCTATTCGATTGGGAAGGACTCTTCCGTTTTACTGCATTTGGCGCTCAAGGCCTTTGCTCCAGGCAAGTTACCGTTTCCGTTGCTGCATGTTGACACTACCTGGAAATTTAAAGAGATGATCCAGTTTCGTGATCAAACAGCGGAGCGTCTTGGGCTGGAGTTGCTTGTCCACACCAACCAGGAAGGCCTTGATCAAGGAATCGGTCCTTTCAGTCATGGGAGTCGGGTGCATACCGATGTGATGAAGACCCAAGCCCTGCGTCAGGCGTTGGACAAGGGTAAGTACGATGGGATCTTTGGAGGAGCCCGCAGGGATGAAGAAGGCTCCCGGGCCAAGGAGCGAGTGTTCTCTTTTAGGAACACTCACCACCAGTGGGATCCGAAGGGCCAGCGACCCGAGCTGTGGCAACTCTACAACGGACGCCTGCAGCCGGGAGAGAGTATGCGTATCTTTCCACTGTCGAACTGGACGGAGCTGGATGTCTGGCTCTACATTCTGCAGGAGCAGATTCCGGTAGTCCCGCTTTACTTTGCCCAGGAACGACCGGTGGTACAGCGTCAAGGGACCTGGTTGATGGTTGATGATGAGCGGATGCCCTTGGAACCAGGAGAAGTGCCTGAGAACCGAATGATTCGCTTCCGAACCTTAGGATGTTATCCCTTGACTGGAGGGATCGACTCCACGGCGCAGAGTGTGGAAGACTTGTTAGAGGAGACGCTGCAATCAAGGAGTTCGGAGAGACAAGGTCGTTTGATTGATCAGGATCAGGCCGGATCAATGGAGAAGAAAAAACGAGAAGGCTATTTCTGAAAGTAATTTGGACAGGCCCTACATCTGTCCCCACAACCACAAAACATCCGTAGAGGTTTGAAGCCAGTGAATATTGATGACCTCACCGATTTGATTGCAGGAGGAGAAGACAGCTTCACGCAGTTCAAGGAAAACCTTCAGGACGCTCGGAGGTTGGCAGAGGAACTCGTTGCTTTCTCTAATGCCGAAGGAGGCCAGTTGATCATTGGTGTTAGCGATGATCACCAAATCAAAGGTCTCTCTCCCGAAGATCTTCACCGACTGCACCAGTTGATCTCAAACACAGCCAATGAAAATGTGAAGCCCCCGATTTATCCACTTGTCCAGCAGTTCCAGGTCGAGGAAAAGCGGTTGCTGTTGGTGCAGGTTCGGAAAGGTAGTGCACGACCTTATGCTACCAGTTCAGGAGTCTATCTCACCAAATCTGGTGCGGATAAGCGGCGCATCTCTCCTGAAGAATTGCGCCGGCTCTTTGCAGAGAGTGGAGGTCTATCTGCTGAAGAGAGTTTACTGACTGGTTCCAGCCTGAGGGATCTCAATCCGGAGTCATTGCAAGAATTTCTGCGGAAACGGGACCTTCAAGTCTATGAGGATCTCAAGGCAGGAAGGCTTGATCTCAACATGATTTGTGAAAACTTGGACCTGATACGAACAGGGGTGCTTACGCTTGCCGGCAACCTGCTCTTCGGCCGAGAGCCCCAGCGCTTTTCAAAGTCCTTCTATGTGCAGTGTGTTCATTTCGATGGGGATGACCTTGGAACCACCCGCTTTTTATCCAAAGACAATTTTTACGGAACGATACCTACCCTCTACCAGCAGGCCCTTAATTTCTTACGAAGCAACCTTCGCAGACCCCAAATCAGCGAGGGTTTCAATGAGCAGAGCGCACTCGAAATCCCGGAAGCCTGCTTGGTGGAAGTACTGGTCAATGCCTTGTTGCACCGTGATTACTTCATCAATGCAACGATCAAGATCTTCATCTTTGAGCATCGTGTCGAGATTCGCAGTCCTGGAAAACTACCCAACTCATTAAGTATTCCTAAGATTCGCAGTGGACTTTCGATTCATCGCAATCCAATCCTCAGTTCGCTTGGTCAATACCTCTTGCCTTACAGCGGATTGGGAAGTGGTATTCAGCGGGTTGAGCGACTCTATCCCCACGTGGAGTGGGTCAATGATCAGGAAAAAGAAGAATTTTGTGCTACTTTTCAGCGGACGGACTACATTAGCGAAGTCAACAGTTGATTCCAGATCATGAGGAAGTAGGAAGAGATGGCCCTGATTGAGATGTACGGGTGCCGATGACAACCCCAGTGTCTCTACACTAAATAGTACTTTGAGCACCTGATGTTGAGATTTGATCCGACAGAGATATTCAGATCAGTAGTTGAATTTTTGGTGAATATTGGGGCAGTGCCCGATCTCGGGTAAGCAGTGTTGTGGAGAGAACCTCACATTGGGCAACAAGCAGTCGGTCAAAGGGGTCTTTGTGGTGTAAAGGCAGGTTGGTAACCAGATAGCAATGGTCTGATAAAATTGGTAACTCTGTAAACCCAGTCTCCAAAGCAAGCTGATGAATTTCGCCGGAGTTGAAGCCGAAGTCACCACGACCCAGAGAAGCTTTAATGGCAATTTCCCAGATGCTGGCCACACTGAACCAGATGGTGTTGTTGGGATTCATCAGATCAGTCTGGATAATGAGCGGTAACTTGTGTGGGGCTAACAATGCTTCAAGGAGGATGTGCGTATCCAGCAAAAAAGAGGACTGGCTCATTAAATCTTCGTTGAGAACATTTCTTCAATCGCTTCCTGATGGAGAGTATCAAACTGCTCAGGCATCTTGAAACGTTCTTTCCCCAGGCCCAATGATCTTGGTTTCATCTGATCTGGTTCTAAAGCAACCAAGCGAGCGACGGGTTTTCCTGCACGAGCAATGAGAATTTCTTCACCACCAGCCGCCAGATCCACATAACGAGAAAGGTGAGTCTTGGCCTGATGCATATTCACTGTTTGCATAAGTCTTCACTGTTTGAATAGTAAACTTAGTCCAGCCTAGTCCAAAAATAATAGTTGGGTTGCTCTATTTTCGTCAAGATGAAAGAAAACATTTGTTTGGAAAGCAGGCAAACTCTATGGCAGAGATGGATTGGGCAGCACATCCACAAAGTCAACAGCTGATTCCAGGTCATGAGGAAGCAGGAAGAGATGGCCCCAATTGAGATGTACGGACGCCAATGCTACAAGCACGTAATTTAACGGTTCATACCTACAACGAAGAGACTGCGCAGCAAATTTAGCTAACATCCGTAATCGCTACCTTGCTCATTTTCAGAGACTTCGGGGAACGCTTCAGCAACTCTTGGCAGTTGGCCAATGAAAGGCTCATTTGGACCCACCCTACGGACCACTCAGCGTTTGTAGACGGTATTTGCTGAGTATCCAGAGGCTCAAGAGGTATGGCTGTACGGATCACGAGCCAAATGTACTGCCACAGAAGGCTCTGATATTGACCTGAGTCTGAAAGGGGAATTGCTGACCCACAGGCATCAATTGGAACTCAGTAAAGTGCTTGAAAACCTGCTGTTGCCCTACCGAGAATATTTGTCCGTTTGTAATTTGTTGCTGAAACCTTTGAAAGAGCACATTCAGAGAGTCGGACAACTCTTTTTTCACTAGGATTTTTTGAGTTGATTCGGTATCGAGTAAGGAAAGGGTAGGGTAGTGCAGATGAGTAATTTAACCACAAGAGTTAGCCGTGAAAAAGACCAATATCCTGGAGATGTCAGCCCATCCTGTTTACCTAGATGAACCAGTAGCGGATGAGAGTGAGTTGGTGATTAGCCAACGTTGCAAGTCGGCTGAGCAGGTTCCACCCATGACGCATTGTTGCACTTTGCCCGATCATAGAGATCTCCGAAAGCACACGAAGAATCTTCAAACTTCTTCAGCTAATTTGATACGTTCAGAGCATAATGAGCGCTGAAAATTTCGTCCCTGTATCTGTACTTAGAGCGCTTGCGCTGAAAATCTTGGGTGGTTTAGTATAGAGGGATTTGTGGCTTGATTTTCGGGTATTGGTAACTCATCAAGGGCCAGCAAAGTTTCAGGTCCGTGTGCGGGATTTGAAAGAAGATCTCTTCATCAATGGAACACAAAATGTCGCACGAGAACTTTTACGAACAGGATTACTTGGGTTGGCTGGAGCCGCAGAAGCAAGTGCTCACCTCAGGAAATTGGGAAAAACTTGACACAACACACCTTTTTGAGGAACTCGCAGGCATGAGCCGTAGCCAAACATCGACAACTTCAAAATCGCTTGATCGTGCTATTGCTACACCTGCTCAAATGGCAATTTCAGCCGTATCTACAAAGTAATAGCTGGTGTCTGACAATCCTGGAGCAGCGTGCTGAGATTGAGGATTTGCTCGAAGACAGCTCGAGCCTGAAAGACACATTTTCACAGAAAGTCAGCACAGCGTACCAACGAGCTTTGATCAAAGTAGAACTGGAAATGGGCTTGGTAAAAATCAACTTCGCACAACTTTTTCCTTTTTCCGAAGATAACATTTTGGATCCAAATTTTTGGCCAATGCCTGCGCATGATGGAAGCGATACATCGGTAAAAGTATAAAATTGAGGTTATCTTTGTGGACAAAATTCCTGTAAAAAACAAACGTCAGAGTTTATATTCAATGCTGCCTTTTTGGCACACCCTCCGCATGTTCAACTTCTGAACAAAAACCCTCACCCTCTTACCGACTTACTTTACCTTGTCTCCAGAAACTATCTCGGTCATTGGGCTTGGCTATGTGGGACTCCCCGTCGCAGTGGCCTTCGGTCAGCATCGACCGGTCATCGCCTTTGACGTCAACACCACTCGCTTAGGAGAACTCCGTCAAGGGCATGACCGAACCGGTGAAGTTTCCACTCAGGAACTCCAGCAAGCAAATTTATCATTCACCGATAACCCTGAGGACCTACGCCAAGCCTTAATCCACATCATCGCGGTTCCGACTCCGATCAACGAGGCCAAACAACCCGATCTGACTCCCTTGATCAAGGCCACCGAAACAGTCGGTAAGATTCTCAAGGCTGGGGATTTGGTGGTCTATGAATCGACAGTTTATCCAGGTTGTACCGAAGAAGACTGTGCTCCTTTATTGGAGCGACTTTCAGGATTGAAGTACTTGACTGGCTCAGCTGAGGAGCAGGTGTCAGCAAAGGGCTTCACGTTGGGGTATTCGCCAGAGCGCATCAATCCGGGAGACAAGCAGCACACCTTCACTACGATTCGCAAGGTCGTCTCAGGTTCGACGCCAGCAGCCTTGGAGCGAGTCGCTGATCTTTATGGATCTGTAGTAAAGGTTGGGGTCTATCGGGCCTCTTCGATCAAGGTAGCTGAAGCGGCCAAGGTGATTGAAAACGCCCAGCGTGACCTAAACATCGCCTTTGTCAACGAACTGGCTTTAATTTTTGATCGGCTGGGAGTCGACACACGAGAAGTGCTGGAAGCTGCGGGCACCAAGTGGAATTTCCTGCCATTTCAGCCAGGACTGGTCGGTGGTCACTGTATCGGAGTTGATCCCTACTACTTGACACACCGGGCAGAGCGAGCAGGCTACAACCCACAGGTGATTCTTTCTGGGAGACGGATCAACGATGAGATGGGAACCTTCATTGCCCGCCGTACCGTGCAGGAACTCGCCAAGGTGGGAATTGGTGCAGTGGGTGTGAAGGTGCTCGTTCTTGGGCTAACCTTCAAGGAAGACTGTCCAGATCTGCGCAACTCGCGTGTCCCGGACATCATCCAGGAACTCAAGCACTATGGTTGCGAGGTGCTGGTGCATGATCCCCATTGTGATCCAGCGGAAGCAAAAGCCGAGTACAGGGTAGAGTTGATGGGGAATCTGGAGAGTTCGCCAACAGTTTCAGCAGTCGTGCTGGCAGTGGCTCATCAGTTGTACAGGGATTGGGGAGTGGATCAGTGGCATGACAAACTAATCCCTGGCGGGGTCGTAGTGGATGTCAAAGGAATTGCACCAAAAGCAGTACTAGATGAACAGGGGGTTCGAGTGTGGCGGCTTTAAGTTATTGGCAACACGAGAGCGCCATCATTGATGAAGGTGCCACCCTCGGGGAAGGCACCAAAGTCTGGCATTTCAGTCATGTCTGTTCAGGAGCTACTATTGGGGAAAGATGTTCTCTCGGTCAAAATGTCTTTGTCGGAAATCGGGTGGTGATAGGCAATCGCTGCAAAATCCAGAATAATGTCTCGGTCTATGACAACGTCACCTTGGAAGATGATGTTTTCTGTGGTCCCAGCATGGTCTTCACCAATGTCTACAATCCAAGGGCGGCGATTGTCCGCAAAGAAGAATACCGCAATACTCTGGTCAGGCAGGGAGCAACTCTGGGAGCCAACTGTACGGTGGTCTGTGGGGTGACGATCGGACGCTATGCTTTCATTGGAGCCGGAGCGATGATCAACAAAGATGTCCCGGACTATGCGCTGATGGTTGGGGTTCCTGCTCGTCAAATTGGCTGGATGAGTGAGTATGGGGAGCAACTAGATTTACCACTAAGTGGGCACGAGGAGGCCCAATGTCCTCATACCCAACAGCGCTATCGACTGAGTGGGCAAAAACTGGTACAAATCCAATCTTGAGTCCTTCGTGAAGAGCTTCGTGCGGATCAACTTAGCTTACAGCGTCCCAAGGCTCCTACCGGCAATTGGGAGCACAGACATTAGCTTCAAGACTAGCTAACCTCTCAAAAAAGTAGTGATGGAGAAACAAGAGATTGTCCAGCTGGTGAAAGAACAATTACCAGCTTTGTTGGAAGAGAGCCCAGAGCTAGAGCGCTGGATTGAGCAATTGACTGCGCAGCGCTATGCGAATCGTCAGCAAACAGAGAGTCGCTTTGATCAGCTTCTTGGGGAACTTCGCCGTGACCGGGAAGAACAAAGCCGCAAATGGGCCGAACAAAACCGCAAGTGGGAAGAGTCCAAGGCTGAGAGCGAACGCAAATGGGCGGAGCAAAATGAGAAGTGGGCCGAACAAAACCGCAAGTGGGAAGAGTCCAAGGCCGAGAGCGAACACAAGTGGGCCGAACAAAACCGCAAGTGGGAAGAGTCCAAGGCCGAGAGTGATCGCAAGTGGGCCGAACAAACCGAGCAGAACAAGCGCCTGTGGTTAGAGGTCGGGGAGCAAAAGAGTAGGCTGGACCGCAAGATCGGTGCTCTCGGTGCTCGTTGGGGAATTGGGTCAGAGAGAGCCTTTCGGCATGCCTTGGCTGCTGTGCTGACAGAAAGTTTTGGTGTCGAGGTCTTGAACATCAACGAGTATGACGACGCGGGGGAGGTCTTCGGCAGGCCTGACCAAATCGAGCTCGACATCATCGTTCGCAATGGGACACTGATCATCTTCGAACTGAAATCTTCAACTGATCGTTCCCAGCTCTACATTTTCTCTCGCAAGATCGCCTTCTACGAGAAGCGTCATCAACGTACGGCAGACCGCAAGATTCTGGTCTCTCCCTTCATTCATCCGCGTGCCCAAGAGCTTGCGCAGGAACTGGGGATTGAAACCTATGGTGACTCCAGCGAAGTAGAATTAGAGTTTACTTAAATTTTGGTCTTCAGACTTTCAGGTTCACGAATACTTCTATGATGGAAATCAGCCAGTTTCGCGGACGGAAAAGCAGAGATTGACAATCTGACTCTTTCTGTGAGAGCCAATAAATTCCCTCCTTGAACGCTGGGTTTGGTGATCGAATGGGCTAGTTTCCATCAGAAAGAGCTGATGACAGACTGGGAACGGGTTCGTCAGTATGAGGGAATCAATAAAATCAAACCATTGTATTGAATTTGTTCCACATAGATGTAGTGCAGGTGAAGCCACTTCCTCAAAGACATCAATCTGCGCAATTCGAAGGTGCTGGACACCCTACGGGAACTCAAAGAGTATAGTTGTGAGGTGTTAGTTCATGATCCGTATTGAGACCCAGTGGAAGCCAAGGCAGAGTGTGAAGTTGAGTTGATGACGGAGTTAAATGAAATGGCACCTGTTTCAGTGATTGTGGTGGAGGTGGTTCACACGCCTTAAAGACAAATTTTATGGAATTCGAAGCTGTCCTGAATTCAGCCAGCAGCTTCAAATTCTTTCCTAGAACAAAACGAACTTGCAACCAAGTAGGCAATCATGAGTTGGACCTGGGACGCAGTTTGTGAGGACCCACAACTGCAGGATCTTCCGTACAAATTAGAGTTGAATGGAGATGGAGAACTGCTTATGAATGCTGTCAAGGTTCAGCACGCGTTTGTGGTCTATGAAATTCAGCGGTTACTGATGCAACATCGTCCGGATGGATTCAGTCCTCCTGAATTCCCCATTCTTACCGAAGATGGTGTGCGTTCTCCAGATGTGGTCTGGATCACAATTGAGCGACGTCGGCAAACAATCTCTGATAGCGCCGCTAGTATCGCTCCAGAAATATGTGTCGAGGTGATGTCACCAGGGAACACTATGGCTCAAATGCAGAAAAAAGGAGGGCTCTACCTCCAGGCTGGCGCACTGGAATATTGGATTTGTGATGAGAGTCAAAAACTACATTTTTTCAGCCAAACGGAGAAGTTACCAAAGTCTGATATCATCCCTTCCTTCCCATCGTCCATAACGTTGGACTGAGTTTGTTTGACCCGATTTGACTCCAATTGGGTAAGAACGCCCATTTACAACACAGTGCTTCTATAAATGCACATCGGCCAAGGCTAAATTGAGTGATCATTCGCTTGGTGCATCTGCTGAAATGGTGATTCATAAACACTTTTCGTGTTTTTCCCCTGCTGAAACATCTGGAAGTGATAGCTTCCTCAACTTTCGAAACCCATGAATGACTTCCACCAAGAATTAGCAAACGGTGAATCCGAAGGCATCGAGTTCAAACGTTCGACCTCGTTGCTGAAAGAAGCTATTCAAACGCTGTGTGCTTTCGCCAATCACAAGGGGGGCATTCTTTACTTTGGTGTTGCAGATGATGGGAAGATCATTGGGCAAACAGTCATGGACGACACGTTGAAGAATGTCGCCAACTCGATCAAGCTCAACACTGATCCCAAACTTTATCCACAAGTTGAGAGGGTTGAATTTGAGGGGAAATTCTGTGTGCGAGTCTGTGTGGAGCAGAGCCCGCTCAAGCCCCATGTGGCCTACGGTAGACCCTACATCCGCGTTGGTACGACGACTCAGCAGCTGAGCCAAGAACAGTATCACCTACTACTCCAGCAACGAAAAAATGGCTATGGTTTTGACTTCCAGCCCTGCCCTGCAGCAACGATTGCGGACATTGATGAGACGAGCGTCCATAACTTCATGGAGATCGCCAATGCCGTCCGGGACTTCAACGAAAATCTCTACCTGCCCACTGACCAAGTGTTGGAGAAGCTTGATTTGGTAAAGGAAGGATCTGTCACGAATGCTGCCGTCTTGCTGTTTGGTAAGCACCCAGCACGATTTTTCTCAGGCCATTACGAAATCAAGGTCGCCAGCTTCCCATCAGATACAAGTTACGATGAGATGAGCAATGAGCAGGAGTATACGGGCAACTTACTGAAGGTATTTGCAGATGCCCAAGGATTCTTGTTGAACTCCCTGCGCAAAAGCTATCTGAAAGGTGAACAAGCTGGGACAGAGCATTTTGAGCTCCCAAGGGCAATGCTGCGCGAAGCCTTGGTCAACCTGGTCGTTCACCGTGATTATCGAATGGATGTCAAATCCACGATTGAGGTTCGCCCTTCTTTCATCCGCTTCTACAATCCGGCTCAGTTGTTCTCTCCCACGATTACCCTGGATGCACTCAAGCGCCATCATCCGTCCAGGCCGGGGAACAAACTTCTCGCCAAGATCTTTTACATGATGGGCTTGTTCGAAAATTGGGGAAGTGGGACCTTAAAGATCATTGAAGCAGCGAAACAAAGCAGCAAAAGAGAACCAGACATTGATTTTCAAGATGGGATGTTTTCGCTGAAAATTTATAGACCTTTTGCAAACGGCTAAAACGCTCTGCCAACGGCACTGAAGTTGTGCCGTTTTTCGACAGAACAGGTTCCCTAACGGTCGACCTGTTTCAACATCGAAGATTGCAAATCGACGTAGGGTGGCTAAGTCTATCGAGCTCGACAGGTAGCAGATGAGGGGCAAAAGCTATCAGTGAAAAACTGGGAAACCTAAACGTTCTTCCCTTGCCTGGGATATGGTTTTTATCGATGCTAATTCGCAATTGGTGTTCGGAAATAAGAAGGGGTTATCATGCGGTTTTTTGACACGTCCGACTATGCGAGGAAATTGCAAAAGGCGGCGTTCACCGAGCAACAGGCTGAAGTGCAAGTGAATGCCTTGCGAACTTTGATTGAAAATGATTTGGCAACGAAGCAAGACATCGCCAGCCTCCAAAAGGAAATTGCCGAGTTACGCAAAGATGCTCAAGAGAGCATCGAATCACTGCGTAAAGAGGTGAAACAGGATATCGAATTGCTGAGCAAGGAAACACAACTAGGCCGGGCTCGAATCACTGCAGAGTTGGTAAAAGATATTGCCGAAGCCAAAGCAGAGGCATGGAAGTGGATTATTGCAGGAATCCTCTTGGCCCAAGTGGGATTGGTAGTCACCTTGATGAAGCTTTTGTGAGCTTATGGTTGCAATCTTTCCTTCATTGAATTCAACTGGATCAGTCTTAATTCTAATTTGTTCAAAAATTGAACAACAGGCTTTACAGTTCTCAAATTTCCTTCATCCTATTTCAAACTGTGCAACGTAAGCTTTGTACTGATTCGCGATTTCTCCTCCAATTGACAGGGGAAACAGCCAACCGCTGTCTCAAGGGCCAGAAGACCATGATCGTCATCGTCCACAGACTGACCACGGTCCAGCACTGTGACCGGATCTATCGCTTGGAGCAGGGAAGGATTATCGAGGTGGGAACTCCAGAGCAGGTCCTCCAGCAAGCCAGCTAACTTAGGTCCACATGCCTCAAAGCTCACCCATGCTTATCCCCGGAGGAAGGGAAAGGCGAACTGCCTTTTTTGATCGGGGTTACAAGCCATGAAAGTTCAGTATTTTGAATATACCGATACGTTGTATATCGAATTTCAATCACAGCAAATTGCGCAGACGCGCGACTTGGATGAGAATACTCTCTTAGATCTGGATGCCGACGGCAATGTCTGCGCGATCACTTTTGAGCACGCAAGCCAACGAGCGGATATCAGCTAATTGCAAGTCGAAGGCATTGCGGCCTGATAAAAACACAGAGCCTGACCTACAAGAGATTCCCGCGTACGCAGGAATCCAGATTCGGATCGGGTTTCGCCCGTCCGGAATATGCAATGCACAAACATTGACAGTACGGTTCCAATAGTGACACCATTATACTCATGGCGTCGGTAGAAAAAATCCTCTCGAAAATGCGAGAGGAGCCGAAAAACATTCGTTTTGCAAACCTCAAAAAAGTCTGTGAAGCCTACTTCGGTCAGCCACGCCAAAGCGGCACCAGCCACCTGATCTACAAAACACCCTGGCCGGGCGACCCGCGCGTGAATATTCAAAACGCTAGCGGTCAAGCGAAAGCCTATCAGGTGCGGCAAGTCCTATAGGCAATCGACAAGCTGGAGCATGGCAATGAGCACTGATCACTACACCTATCGCGTCACCTGGTCCGCTGAAGACGCTGAGCATGTCGGGCTTTGCACCGAATTCCCGGCGTTGAGCTGGCTTGCGGCGACGCCAGAAGAAGCCCTGAACGGCATTCGCACCCTCGTGAAAGAGGTGGTCGCCGATCTTCAAGCGAGTAACGAAACGGTCCCCGAGCCATTTGCAGAGCGTAAATACAGCGGCGAATTTCGCGTGCGCATACCGCCCGAATTGCACCGCCAGCTGGCCATGGCGGCTGCTGAACAGGGGATCAGCCTGAATCGACTTGCCAGCGCAAAACTTGCGGGCGAGAAGACAGCCTAGAATGCAGTACTAGCCGTTGCCCACCGTCCTTTTTGTGTGTGGACCTCCGCTGAATGGCAAACGCTTCTTGCTGAGAACGCCGTTGTCGTTGACGTCAAGGGCGTTGTCCCCCGACATAAGTTGTCCGTGGTGGGCGTAAGGATCTGGCGACTGTAATCCTTGTTTCAGTTGTTTCGGTCGTTGGCCCAACTGGCCAAGGCAGACCTCTGGCATGTTCATTTTCTGAACAAATATGTCTCAACAATCACTCGTTTTTTATTCATCCCCGTGCTTAAGAACTTGCACAGGAACTGGGAATTGAAACCTATGGTGATTCCACCGATGTAGAATTAGAGCTTTTGTAATTTTTAGGGCCTGTCATCAATTTAGCCAAATGACCGCTTCTATCTTGTGGATAGCTCCCAGAAAAGCACAGGCTCGCTTATCATAGCGGGTGGCAATCCCCCGGTATTGCTTCAATTTGGCAAAGAAGTTCTCAAGTCGATCTGGGCATACTCGTTTTCTGCCTCGGCAGCCAGCACTTCAAAGACCCGTTGCCAGACACCACGCTTGCTCCAGCGCATGTGGCGAGTATGAATCACCCGAAAGTCGCCAAAGCGTTCGGGCAGATCGCGCCAGGGAATGCCGGCGCGATAACGATAGAGCACTGCCTCGACAAAGAGGCGATTATCCTTGGCAGTCACTCCGACGGTTCCTACTCTGCCAGGGAGCAAATGCTCAATCCGTTGCCACTGATCATCACGGAGAGCGTAGCGTCTGGTGGTCATGGGACTTCTCTTCCATTGGGAAAGGAAAAAGGGTTTTTTCTTCCAAGCAGAATGATATCCCTCAAACGATCAAGTGCTTATTTGATGATAGGCCCTAGAAAATTTAAATATTGTCCAAGGTACTGTCCCAAAGAAATGCAGACAACTAGTTCACTTCTGAAACCGGGATGTAGCTCATGAAACTAAATCTGGAAGACAAAAAAACACCGGCCCAACTACTGATGGCCTATGAACAGATCTTCCCGGGAATTCACCCAGAATGGATTGACGGGGTAATCGGCATCAAGGCTCTATCTGGCTGGCTGCATGGCAATGTCACCTCACAGATTCTGCGTACTGTCGGGGGATTTTTCCACCGCCACAAAGCTTCGAATGGAGAAGGGGGATGGTGGATTGGAACGGAAATTTCTGTGCAGTATTTGAACACAGATCGTATACTCCAGGCGGATTTGGCAGGCTGGAAAAGAGATCAACACTCTCAGCCACCGGATGGATTTCCTGTGACCATTCGTCCAGATTGGGTGTGTGAGGTTTGCCATACTACCCGTAAGAAAGACCGGGAGTTGGTTCCGGATACCCTGTCCAAGGCTGGAGTACCTTACTACTGGTTTGTCGATGCAGAGGAACTTTTCTTAGAGGTCTGGGAACTACAAACGGACAAGAGTTGGAAAATTATCAAGATCCTCACCGAGAAAAATGAGGAGCAGATCATTCAACCTTTTGTAACCCGGATGCTCAGTCCAAAACAGCTACTCCAGAAAGATTGGTGAGCGAAACTTTCTGATTTACTTTTGCTAAGCACCATCCCTCCGTCGATAGTGGCTATGAGCCATATGGATTGGCAGCAAAGGATCTAGAAAATGAAAATAGGACTGCTCAAAAGGTTAATTGGCCTGACCTTTGGCTGAAGAGATTGAAGATATGGGTAAGGGTGTTCGGCGTAAGTGGGAAAGCCGTCTCAAAGTATTGATCGTGCACTTGCTCAAATGGGTCTTCCAACCAGAGCTCAGAGGAGTTAGTTATCAGTTGACTATCCAGGAGCAACGAGACCAACTCCATGAACTATTGGCCGATAATCCTAGTCTGAAAAACCAAATGACCGCTTCGCTTGAGCGGACTTATTCCCGTGCCGTCAAACGGACTGCCCTCGAGACAAGCCTGATTGAAGAAACTTTCCCAACAGAATGTCCCTTTCGCCTTGAAGACATTCTGAATGAGTCTTTCTGGCCAAACTGATGCAGAAGAGAAAACTCTTTGTGGTCACCATACGCAAAATTTCCCTCTTTGAATTCAACTTGATCAGTCTCAATTATAAATTGTTCAATTATTGAACAAAAGACTTTACATTTCTTAAATTTCCTCAATAGTAATTTAGAATGTCAAACATCAGCTTAATACTGATTCGTAGTCACTCCAATATTGACAAGAGAAACAGTCAACCGCTGCCTCGACATCGAGAGGCCAATGAGGTGTTAGCAAAAAAATCTACGAAATTTCACATGACCCCCCAAATTCAAGCGTCAATCCTGGAGTGAAAGCTGCTCTCCAGTACCTCCATGAAATCCTGACTCTGCTTGGTGATGAGCGCCGGAAGATACCGAAACTTGTGTTGCTGTTTTTGGGAGCATCCATGTTGGATCTGGCAGGGTTAGGCCTAATCGCACCCTACATAGCTTTGGTGACGCAACCAGACTCAATGACACAGGGTAGACTTAGTGAACTGCTGGCTCTACTGAATTGGGATGGTGATCGACAAGGTCTATTGATCTGGTTGAGTGGACTAATCGTGTTCTTGTTCCTCGGAAAAGCCTTCATAGCTCTGGGTATCAATAGCTTGATCATTCGCTTCGCCCAGAATCAGCAGATTCGTTTGCGTTCGCGGCTGATGCATGCCTATCAGCACTTGCCTTACTCTGTCTACCTGCAGCGCAACTCTGCGGAATACAGTCACTCCGTGCAACAGTTGACTGGCCAATTTCAAGGGGTATTGCAACAACTCCTGCGAACGATCAGTGATGCCCTAGTGGCGTTGGTTATTCTAGGCCTGCTGGTCTGGGAGAATGCAGTTGCATTGAGTTTACTGGTACTATTAGTTGGTGGAACTTTGCTTGCCTACGATCGCCTTTTTCGCAGGCGAATGAGGGACTATGGGATCCGGCTAAATCGGGCAGCCCAAGAAATGGTCAAAGGAGTCCATGAAGGCCTGGAAGGCCTCAAGGAGATACGCATTCTTGGCCAGGAACCCTATTTCCACCAGCAAGTTCAAAGTGGGGCTGAGGGAATCGCTTTCAATGAACGCCGCTCTCAACTCATCCAACAGGGGCCACGTTATCTGCTTGAAGCAGTATTGGTGGTTTTTGTGGTTCTTCTGGTCCTGATCACACTGCGATCTGGAGCATCTACAAGTACCCTTTTGGGAACACTTGGCTTGTTTGGTGTGGCGGCGATTCGTATGTTACCCATGGCAACTTTACTGGCCAGCAATTTGACCGCACTACGCTACAATCGAGATGGTATCTCTCGTCTGTATGCTGATGTAAAGCAACTGAAGGAATCACCTGTAAAAAGCAACCGTCTTGCTTATACCGGAGAATCCTTTGCATCATTGAAACTGGAAAATGTTCAATACTCCTATCCTCAAACGAAACAGGCCGCCCTACAGAACTTGAGTCTGGAAATCAAAGCAGGAGAATCGATTGGGCTAGTAGGTCCTTCAGGGAGTGGCAAAACCACGCTGGTGGATGTCTTGCTTGGTTTGCTGGAACCCCAGTCTGGAATTATGGAATTCAACGGACAGCCACTTCAGGAACATTTGGGAGAATGGCGCTCCCAGGTGGCCTACCTACCCCAGCAGGTCTTTTTGATTGATAACAGCTTACGTTGCAACGTGGCACTTGGTGAAGAAGAGTCAGAAATCGATGAAATTCGACTTAAAGACGCTTTACGACAAGCTCGACTTGCCGAACTAG
>JACLAD010002837.1_pt1 | contig 15590 bp, 2 predicted proteins | sample 8027901 | NCBI WGS metagenome assembly JACLAD01 (sample SAMN15725071, study PRJNA655200) | protist metagenome | isolation source: fluorescence activated cell sorting (FACS) single amplified genomes of... | place: Spain: Blaines Bay Microbial Observatory, Mediterranean Sea | collected 2016-07-05 | reverse complement strand
AGTTAAGATATACAAAAAAAAGAAGAAAACGACCAAAACCATCACCAATGGGGGCTCCTATTAAGCATTCAATTATTATAACACCAACAATTTCGGAAAGAATTGGTATGTATTATGGCTCTACTATGTTATCCCCGAGAACTTTAAGCGCATTGGCAAAAATAAATGGTGAAAAAGCCAAAGAGAAAAAATTTCGATGTTTACTAAAGGCGTTTCCAAATGTCGTTAAACAGGATGTTGGACGTTTAAGTGTAACAAAACATCGAAATATTTTATGTTCTGTTTATGAATTGGAAGATGTTCTATGGAACGATTATGAATTACATTATTCACGTTCAATTGGTGATAAAGTAATACATTTACCGAGTGGTAAACTATGTATAATAAAGCATTTGAAACCACTTCATCGCCGGTACATATTAGAACATGTTCAAGATAATAACCCCAATATTAAAGCAGATATAGCTAATGCCAATATTGTACAATTTTCTGCAAAGCGAACGGAAACTTTACCAATTTCAGATGACAATCGAACTATGTTTCTTGCAATCTGTAAAAATATAAAAGAACAGCAAGATTTTCATCTAAAACGAGCACTTTTGATGCAGTATGATGAATGGCTACATCAACATTTAAAGAAAATTAACCAATTGCCATCGTATCCATTCGTAAAGTTTGAAAAAAATAAAGAAGTAGAGTCTATAGGATTAAATGCTATTCGTCAGAGTCATCCCTTGTATTTAAATGCAAAACATCATATTTTACAAGACAAGGCTTCATATAGTGGCCTTACAAACATAATAAACAACAATGTTACTGACAGCATGGACAATATGACATTCAATGAAACAAGGAATAAAATAAAAATTCAACACATTTTTTCAGTACATCATGCAAGCGAGTTAATTTTATCCATTTTCGATTCTTTTCCACCAGATCATTTATTTAAAAGTAGGAACATGTCAGAATTACCATGTAATGCGCGCCGTTATCGTTCTCAAGAAACAGCCAGAAGAAATCTAATTATAGCAAAACTGGACAATAAATGGAGAAGAAATATTATAAAACAAATATGCAGTATACACGATTTATTAGGTTTTGATTTAAAACGTTTCAGTTCAGAGGAAGAATATAATAAAAGTTTTACAAAACGATTAATTAGAAGGGTTGAACTACAGATGGTGCAAGTATTACGATTTCATTTTGAACAATGGGCTGCAGATTTTGTCAGCCACATGTATCTCTTTCATAAATTACGACACCCATATTTTAAAGTCCAGGTAAATGTTGGTTATAAAAAAAATAACGTGACTGAGAAGGCGCAGTTTAGTGGTGCAAGCTTAAATCCATTTATAGTTCCAACAGTGACGGATCTCGAATGGCCCTTTGTACAAATCGCAGCTCTAGCGGATGATATTAGAAGTCGAATAACACCTTTACGTGGAAGCATCTGCCCCTTAATGCCTTATGAAGGGCGACCCTTGTATGATCCATTGAGTGTATATAGCCATGTTCCGATGTTGCATAAAAAATTATGTCTTCTTTTTGATAAGACAAAAATTGCTGTGGAAAATGTTTTAGTAAAATATACTTATGATTTTGAAACAATGGATAATTCATATCACGCGTATGACTTATTGGAAAATAGGATAAAGTTTACAACTGTCAATAGTTATACTGATCAAACTTTGTTCATTAATACCGCCGGCGCTAAAACATTTCTTCATGTTCAAATAAAAGCGAAGCGAGAGAATCATTTAGAAAAAGATAATTTAAAAGTAGAAAAGTTAATGAAAAGTGCTTTGATAGAGTTAAAGGACGCGCTAGAATTAATTGCGAGGGTACCTAGTACGCCAGAGGAATGGGCAGAACAAATGGCCTTTAGGCGAAATAGGCATCAATTTGCTAGAAGAATTAATATAAATGTTATTCAAGTCGTTCTTCAGAAAATTAGTCAGCTAGAATTGTTTTTCCTAAGATTTCCTCGTGATGTATACAAAGTGCTTTATTCCATACAAGAACACAATGTACAAGTATTTAATGGTGCAAGAGACATGGAACAAATGTTAGCAAAAACTGGCAAAAAATTAAGCTCAGAATTTCGTAAGCAACAAGGAGCTTACAGGAAGAAGATAGAGATTTTAACTGAAAATTTACTTGCATATGAAGAAAATACAAATATGGAGTTAGCATTAGACTTTGTTGATGATCTGGAGCAACTGGGGGATAGAATTACTGTGATGTTGAAACAGCGCGAAACAATGATTTTTCACCAAAAACAGTTGGAAATTGAAATTAAAGCCAAAGACAAATTTTTGCAACTTGATCATCTCTGTAATGAACATAAAATTTTTTCGACACTATGGAAAGTGGGTGGTGAATGGTCCACATTTAGTGAAAACTGGATACATGGCGAATTTAACAGAGTAAATGTCATTGAAGTAAAAGAAAAATTGGAAGAATGGACACCGCTAATTGTGTGGCTCCTTACAGAACCATTGAAAGAGAGAAAAACACCACGCTCCGTTGCAAATAGATTGCGTCTCTTGCTTCATGGTTTCAAAAAGCATGTTCCAAATCTTGAGCGATTGAGACATCCCGGAATGCGACATCGGCACTGGCAGAAAATCGGTTTACGCCCTGAAACGTTCCAGGAAATACTAGATGCTAAGATAGAAACATCACTTATTATCAAAGTAAATCATGTTGCGGATGAGGAATATAAATTAGAGATGGAAGTGGATAAAATGCAAAAAGACTACAAAAAAGATCCTATTTTCAAATTCGATTCGATGCAAAATATATTAGACATGATACAAGTAACTTCATTAAGGGTCAAGGTTATTTTACAGTCGCCATATTCCGAACCCCATGAATTGGAATTTTACGAATGGCTTCATGAATTAGAAGAAACAAAACATTTTTCTACTATATGGAAAAGTATACACGATCAATGGAATCGATTAAAATTTTTACAAACAGATAAATCATTTGAAACCCTTTGTACAAAAGCGCATGCTCATTTATTGAAGCTAAGCCAAACTTTATCGCTTCAATTGGAGCATATAAGCAATAAATCAATGGTAAAAGTTGCAACCGATGATAACATAAATAATGCATCTGCTATGATCAAGATATTAAACCGTGTTGGTTTACAAACAGATTTGTACATAAAGGAGAAACGCATGGCATACCCGCGGCTGTATTTATTGTCGCAAGAAGATACGCTTGCTGCATTAAGAAACGAAACCGACGTTATGATAAAATTGTTTGGAAATGGCACATTAAAATATTGCAACGAGAATGAAATGATCAGCATCCATGGGCAGTCTATTTTGTTGGAAAAGTGTATTGAAGAACGGAAGATTGAGGAAAATCAACTGTTAGAACAAGCAAAGGCAAAATTAAAAGCGATGGAAAAAGCTAAAAAGATACAAGAAAAAGGCGGGAAGTCTCCGCCTATCGTTGAATATGAGCCAGAAACGATTCCAATACTAAAGATCATTGAATTAAGAATGAAATATTCATATCAGCGTGATTTGCGATACATGATAAAACATATTGAAAGAGATGAGTACAAAAATATCAATATTAAAACTGCAAACATTTACATGATTCAACAAGCTCTTCATATATGTTGGACGTCGAGTATGGAAAATATTATGTCATTAAAAGACGGCAGTCGTATCTTGGACAAATTGAAACATCATTTAAAGCACATAAGCGATCAAATTGATGTCCTAATCCCATCATATAAGTCGGCGACAAATTCTACTCATGCTACATCAAACTTGTTGTTACTTCTCATAGAAGTCAGAGATAAAATAGATCATGTTATTAAGAAGCATATTAGAACTATCGATTCCTTTGGATGGTATAGTTTAGTACGCACATATTTATCTTCTTCAGATAAATCTGCGGCAACAACAAAGGTTGGTTCTAGTGAAATTAAGCATGAAAACGAATTCATTGGAGGATACTCAAGAGCAATAATAACTCCTTTAACATATCGTTGTATACAAGCTATGTACATGTCATCCGTCGGTATGTTACATGGCGCTATATTACAGGGTGCAAACCAATTAGGAAATTATCGTGATGGAATTGTGTTTGATATGGCAGCATATTTAGGAAAAACTTATGTACCGTTATATTGTACGCCTCTTATGGATAGCAATGAAATCATTCGTATAATGAAAGGAATAGTATCTCTAGGTGCGTGGGCATTGTTTAAATCACCAAGAAAGCTCTCTGTCAATGTCACGCAGACAATTGCTACAATTGTATCACATGTTCAAATTGCATATCAAGAAAGCGTAGAAAACATATATGTTGGAAAGCAAGAAATTCAATTTTGTAAGCCTACCTTTTTCTTTGTTACTCGAGGGAGTGGCAAGTCTACTTTACCTATGACTCAAGGATATACACCAATACAATTTTCACGCCCTAATTTTGGACTAGTGAGTGAACTTTTGTTGGTAACATATGGTTTTAAAGATGCTAGAATTTTATCATTGAAACTAGTAGCATGTCTTGTTGCGTATGGTTTGGAGCCTCAGGTTCAGAAAGTGGTGGAGCGTTCTGCAACGCTTTTAAATGATGCATTAAAATCAGGTAGCAAAAACTCGATCGGCGATTCAAAAGAAATAGATGAAGGGGCAATTATCTCAGCAGCATTAAAAAGTTTCGTTCCTTCTTCCTCTGCATTTGTTATTGATTATTTTGGCGGCTCCATGGTTATTGATAAAGTACAATCGACTCAGAAAAAAGTAAATTTCATTGAAGAAATAAATCGTGTAGCAACATTATTGAATAGCACGGTAGGATATGAACGTAGTATGCTAGTCTCTGGTCAAATCCATTCCGGAAAAACATTAGCAATAAAAAAAGCAATAGGCGAAAATGGGCGTGTCTTACCCGTGTATATTGATTCGTATATAAGCATTGAAGATTTATGGGGCGGCATGGTTACATCAAGTCGCTCCACTAAGAAGAAACAAGAATTTATATGGTCAAATGGAATAATTGCAAAGGTCATGAAACAATTATCCGAGATCAATGACCATGAAGAAGCGGGAAAAGAGGATAATAGTAGTAAAAAAAGTTGGATTGTGTTTGATGGTGTTCTTACGCCTGATTTTACAGATGCGGTTGAGACATTACTACGCCAGAAGCCTAGGATGTTTCCAAGTCCAGTTAATGATAACTTTTACTTATCCAAAACTACGGAGATTGTTTTCGAAACGGTGACTGTAGAAAGTTGTTCCCCGTCGTTTGTAACAAATTGCACATCAATTAATATCCGCGATACCACAATATATTGGCCTGCAATTTTCACTTTAATCAAACCTAAGCGCACTGATAATGTTTTAAAACGATATTTGGATAAATGTAAGTTATTCTTTTTTAATGAGCAGCATGAAGCAAGTGCGCATTATGTCATATTAAGAACAGTGACAACCATGAAAAACATTATGAATAGTTTGCAAAACGTCATATTATCTCAAAATAAAGTAAAATCCACTTCAAAAAAGAAAATACCTGAAATAGTAATATTTTTTGCCAGCATTTGGTCTTTCGGAGTTGAAGCTTTAATTGGTGGATTCAAAGAACTGACAGAAATTGATTCTTTTTTTAACGATATGGCAAAAGAAATGCATATTTCGTTTCCAAAACGATGTGGCATATTTGATATCCAAATAGATCTAAATACAAACTTATTTACTCCATGGACAACGACACAAAACGTAAAAACCCTAAAAGGATTGCAAATTCGAAGATTAAATTACATTTCAAGTATGTTACTTCAGAATAAAGTCAATGTATGTGTAGTCGATCCGGGAGCTGTGAATGTCTCAAAACTGGAACCTGAATTGACAAACGAACTAATAAAAATTGACATTACAGCATTTAGTACACAAACTACCCCTTGCTCCTTCCATAAGAAAATATTACCATTATTAGAAAAGGAATCTAGTAACAGGTACAGGCCAAAAAAACTAGATACGACGTTAATCGTTGTTATCGATGATGTTAATGTGCCATCCAAAAACAATTTGAAGCATATTGAACATTCCAGATGTTATGCTGATTATTCTGGCTGGTGGTTTCCCAATGGTAATTGGTGTAAAGTAGACAATGTTGTCTTTTCCATCTCTTGTCCATCTAAAAAAATAAATAGCAAAGGCAATAATACACAATGCAATAGGCTATTAAAAAACTACGCTTTGCTACTGAATGAACAAGTTATTTTGGAAAGCGCGATTCTCAATACGTTCCAAGCAAAATTGGTAAAATTATGTATGAATGCAAAAGCTAGCGATGAAGTGAGAAATTTATCAAAAACTATTGCTGGACTGTCAGATAAACTCCATCGTGCTGTTAATCATGCATTTGAAAAGCAAACGTCAACAACAATTTTCACCAACGAAGTTTTTAACCGCATCTACTATTCATTTGAAGTGGTAGATCATGAAAATTTTACAACACCATTAAATTACATTTCACTGTGGCATCACTCGGTGCAACATGTATACGGAGACCACTTAGTATTACACCGGGATAGAAAATTACTACGAGAGACCATTGAAGCAGTTATACAAAAGGAATTGCCAGAATACTCTGCAAGCTTGAGCCAAAGTCAACTGTGTTACTATGAACCTATTTTATATAGACGAAACAAATGGGAAGAAGGTTTATCATTCGCTGAATCATGGAAAGAAATGGGTATCGCTGGGAACGATGGCCAACCTGGATTACACGAGCAGTTTGTAAAAGAAGTTCTTAAGATTTCTCGCGTTATTCGATCAAAGAGGTTATGTCCTCTTGTAATTTTTGGTGATGATCGTACGGCTCTTTGCAAACTCGTCGGTAGCTCAAGTAAAATTTTAGGTTTTAAAACTGAAATCATTGAAATGCGATCGTTGTTACGCGATGACGTGAAGTCACAAAACAACACCATTTTAATAGTTGGCAATTGTTCATGGAGCACTATGAGAAAACAGGTATTTAATGGGGGTCCATCTACTATAAGCGTAATTTTGTCAAAGCACGATGTGTTAAAAACAAATGCTAGGATTGTATATATAGTACAATCATCTGACAAACATGCTTGTAAGTATTGGAGAGACCACGGAATGAGCTTTGCATCTATGATATCTACAAGTCAACCACCGAGTTCGTTTTTAATGAAGTCTATGAATAATTTGATGGAGGATACAGATGATAGATCAGCCGCGATACCGTCGTTAACTAGTATTTATAGACAAATATCCAATGTTTGGCAAATCAACTTTGGAATTCCGTGTATACCGAGACAGCTTGAAGATTGTGTTAGACTGGTTTCAACTTTAATCACCAACTATCGTAAGAATACGATCTTAGTTGCAGAGGATTATAAAAGAAATGAAGAAAAAATTATTAATTTTATGAATAATATGGAAAAAAATGATGAGAGAATTAAAGGTATAGAGCTAGACATAAAACATTTTCATAAAAAAATTGATGGCGAAAACCACAAGATATACAAATATGAGGATCGATTGAAAGTTACTGAAAAGGATATAGAGGATTATGCTGGTAAACTTGACCAATTAGCACAAACAGAAATCGTCTTAGTGGAGTCCACATCTTCCAATTTAAAAACATTATTCAACTCGTATAAAAATATTTTGCTTTCAATGGATGGTGATGAAGAAGGACGAACTGCGCTAGTTAAATTTTTAAATAAAGGAAAATCAAAAAAAAGTAAAAAGAAAAAAGCTTCCAAGAAGCCAGCGTCTCCTTCTGCAAAGATTTTATTCCAAGGACTTGTATATATATTTGGAAAGTCGGTAAAGGCAAAAGATGCTTTTAAGAAGATGAAAGCTTTAATCAAAATGAAAACTGCATCAAAAGAAGGAATATCAGTCAAGCTAATACCTAGCAGTATGGATGAACAAACTGTTCGACTTTTCTCTGCATTTGTCGATACGGCCGAATTCAATGAATTGCTAATGGATGAAAACAATGGACAAATAGTTGTTTCATGTGCTCATTGGATAAAAGAAGTGAATAAAATGATCCAATTAAAATCAAACTTTGAAACAAAAAAGGCTCAACTAACAAAATGGATGCTTGATGCTAATACTAATAAGGCAAAGTTAGAAAATGAAAGCTCCAATTTACGTGCTAAAATTGAGGTCGGAAGAAACAATGTCCAGAAATTTAGCAATGAACGTGATAAATTGCAAGAAAAAGTAGCACGTTCTAGCATAGACACGGAAGATTGCAACAGTATTTTAGAAAGAATGCAATCATACCGAAAAAAATGGGCACACCATATGGAGCGTCATGAAAGGTTCTCGAAAACATGGTTGGGCGACATAATACTCACCGCAGCGTTTGTAGTATTTGCAGGTCCCTTGTCATTAAAATTTCGAAAGCGTTGTTGGAAAGAATGGAGTAAACTTTTAAATAGCATGTCAATCGAAAGTACAAAAATTCTGGATTCTTCGTTAAAAGATGAAAGTGATAATGCAAATCTTAAGAATGGTAGTGATGACGAGAAGCTAATTTCTGCATCTAAAGCTTCTCGCTTAAGTGTATTAAGAACATTTTTGCCTCCGTTACCGTTTCATCCGTTGTCTTTACAGCAATCTGATGTTAAAGAGAATATCGAAGAAATACAACAAGAGCATATGATTGAAAATACGTTAATACAATTTAACAGTCCATCAAACACTGTTATAGTTATCGACCCACGACATTATTATAAACAATGGTGGCACAAAATATTTGATGCGTTTGAATCTGTATCGCATATAAAACCTGATTTTGGAAAGTCTATTGATGATTTTAAAATAATTTATATTCCTACACTACCCACAGTAGGAAATGCCACTTGGTATGATAGCACAATTATAACTATTGATTCAAACGATCACAGAATTGTAACGGAGGAGTTTATTCATGGATTTGCGACCTCATGCAGCCAGAAAGATTATTTGAAGAAATATCATTCTATTTGGGAAGATACTATAATAAAATGGCATAATGAGAAAATACTTGAGCAACGTATTCGTATTTTATGGAACAATACAACAGAAAATTTAGATGTAGGTGATTCTTACATAGTTGAATTACTCTCTGCATTAACTGATCTTAATCAACAATATGGGTTTGTTGTAGAAACAAGGACTGACGATATTAATGAATTGTTACCGATAGTAACATATGAAAGAAAGCAATTCGAAGAAATTAGCAATTTTACTACAATTGTATTTAACATATTAAGTTCAACTAGAAGCATTAACTCATTTTATTATATGGACGTCCAAGCATTTATCGTTGCTGTCAATCCGGCTTTAATTGAGTTATTTAATAATAAGGAGAAATCACAAGATACGGAAATCCCAACAGTTGTTCAGGCAATCTTCAAACATTTGAATTTATTTATACATTCTAATGACGAAATCATGCTATATTTAATGATTTGGTATGCACAAGAGGTATATTTTAATGGTACAGAAGACATCATTGCAAACGAAACTTGGGTATACCTTATATCGAAAATAGAAAATTCAAGGAAAAGTGCAATAAAGAGTGGCATGCGAAGTAGCCTGCTAAAGACCAAACATAAAAAAATGGACATTTTAAAGTCAGTTCGTGGCAATAAGAAAAAATTGGAGAGCTTGAAAGAGTGGTTTCCGGAGGAAATGTGGCAAATTGTTATTGAATTGTCCCATTCTTTACGAGAATTTTATCATTTTCCGCAAAGTATGTTGAATAATGATATTACCAGGTTGAAAAATGGACAAGAACTAAGTTGGAAATCTTGGTGGATTGAATGCAATTCAATCATTAAAAACGAGGCATATGAACACATCGGTACTCAGCTATTTCACCTTGATATGCCATTGATTCCTGCCTTAAAAAGTACAGCAATTACACGCTTAGTGATTTACAATGCTTTTTTCCCACAAGCAACTGTCCATTTATTACAAGCTACTTTTGAAAATAATCAAACGTTTCAAAAAATCTTGAAATGGAAAAATTCCCGTTACACACTCACAAGGAATAAGAAATTAGTCGACTTTCTTGTAAACACGCCAAGTTTCAAACACCATACATATTCCATATCTTGCGCAACTAGTACAAATTTAGTCTTGAATATTCTTGATGCAGCATTACTGTCGGGCGTGAAATTTGAAAGTTCGAATGCAGGAAAAGGTGGCATTAAATTTCTTTCAAGTAGTGCAATCGGGTTTCCACAAAACAGTAACATCTTACGCAATGCAATGTCAGATGGCGGGTGGATAGTGCTGATGCGACCGGATATGGAAAACAAGAAATGGATAAACAGTTTGCAAGCTTTTATACGATCATGCGGAAGAGCCAGATCCGTCCATCAAAAGTTTAAATTAATATTGCTATTTAATTTTGATGCTGGAATCGGTAGCGTGCCCGAAGATATGATTGCAAATACAGGTAGATTTTTGCTTGAACCAATCAAAGACGTTTATGGATATATTATAGAACTCTGTAATGCCCAAGATTGGTCTCATTTATCTTTAGAAGATAGAATTGTTCAATTTACCATTGCATTTTGTACTGGTATGATGTACAAGCGCAGTAAAGCCGGTTCATTATTTCGCAGTAGTGATTATGAAATTAATGATTCTCATTACTCTAGAATTTTGACTTTGTTAAATGATCCGAAGATACAAGCAGCAATATCAAGAGTTATTGGAATTGTTAAAAAGGTTGACGATGAGATGGAAGGCAAAGAAATATTGAAAGCAGAATTACTACATATGGTGGAGCGAATGTGTCTTCTCGGGTCATTTGAACCGAGTGAAAATAAGATTATACGGCGCACTTTGGACCATGTTTGCTCCGCATTACCATTCTTTAGATCAGATTTTGGTGGAAAGGACTCTATCTCAAAATATGCAGTGGAAGATACTCCTAAGTTAAGAACAGTTATTCGTTCGACAAGCCAGGCTATGTCATATGCTTCTACGTTGGGTCAAAATTGGATTTCAAACGCAGGCTTTGAAGGAAATTCGCGAGATGTTATATTTTTTTATATGTTGCGTCGATGGAATGCAGCAAAAAAATCCTTACAAAAATGTCACACTAAACAAACATTTGAATTAGAAGGGGAAATTTCTGCCAATATTGGTAAAGGTCTCAATCAATTTGGGGAATTTTTGAACAGAATTTTGTCATTCGTTTTGAAATATGCAAAGCTACTTAATAATGTTGTAATCAAGTCAACTCTGACTGTTGCTGAAAATGTTGTGCTAAATGAAGAGATAAACATACATCGTTATCTCTTAACGTCATTGCAAAAACAGATTGAGTTCTGTCTATTAAAATATGATAGAGGGGAAGAAGATGAAAGTGAAGAATTAAAATCGTTAAATAAAATAATTGGTACTATTGCTGATAACGAAAGTGGTTCTGCTGGTAATGCATCGTTAAAAATTAATAATACTGAAGAAGAAGAAAGAGGGAAACCGCATTATGATATTGATACAATGAATGCAAAACTAGTTATGTCGAGCTTAAAGAATAACATTGTCCCAACATCATGGAATTCATGTTTTAAAGCTAAGGAACCAATGCAATGGATCAAGCAACTTGGAAAACGTATCCGCTACTTTAAGAAATGGGCAACGTCTGGGACGCCATTAAAACATTCATTACCAATGTTTTCGTCTCCTCATAATGTGTTTTTTATAGTAAAGTATGCATTTGCAAGACAACAACAATTGCCACTAAGCGCGGTAGTTCTGGTTTCAGAACATTTAGCAAATGGTTTGTACAAGCGAAATAGTCGCTCTTCGCAAAGTTACACAAAAACAAAAATTTGTGTTGAAGGCTTATATGCACAAGGTATAGAAATCGACAAGGAAGGCAAAATTTTAATTTCACAACAAACACCACTTTTAGTAAAAGCACCAGCTATGAATATTTATGCATTTGATAGAAACAATTTGAAAGGTGATGATTTTTTAACAGCCAAAGATTGTCCTATTTTTGGTCACTTAACATCCACAAATGATGATGAAAACGCTGATGCACTATGGTTCAACTGTCGTAGGGAACGCTTAAATCACGTTGTGGACCTATATTTAGGTCCATTTGTAGATGAAAATAAAGAAATTGTATTTGTAGATCTTAATGATAACGTTGGGGGAGGAGGTAATATTAGTACTGTGGGTGACCAAGCTACTACCATTTTAGATGTTGTTTTGTATTGTTCTGCTGTAGAAGAGTAAAGGAAATATATATTATTGCGAACTTTCTCGTATGATTGATACGTAAATATGCATAATGCACACCAATATTATGATATATTTATTAAAAAATAATTATGATATGATATCTCAATTTCAAAAAAATATATAATATATATAATATGTTCTCTTACTCATATATAAAAAAATTCTCTTATTTATATATATATTATATAAATTTCTTTTACTCCCGTTCATTAACATCTCAAACTAAAAATGATTTTATAAAGTTTAGTAAATTATTTAATAATTCAAAAGATTCTTCCTCTGTCTGTGATTTACAGTTAGGTGAAGAAGCTACTCCTTCATAAAGTTGTAAATCACCTTCTTTAATCAATCTAAACGTTTTTGTATCGTCGTTATCCAACTTAACTTTCAATTTTCCATCCTTACGTGAGGTCGCCTCAATAACTGTCCCTCTACTTCCTTGTTTAAATGTTGCATTACCTGTTGTATAGTCCTTCGTTAATTGTATTATGCGCCCGACAATGTTCATTTCATCCTGAGTCTCTTCAATATTCAGAGAGTACATCTCAAGAGATGATTGTGATTGACTATTTTCACTATCTGCAATATCGGCAATTTATATAAAATTCTATATATATATATATATATATATATATATATATATATATATATATATATATATATAATTCTCTTATTTATAATTATATTATTTGATGGTTAAAATCTAAGAGTGATTAAATAATAGGTAACTTAACAAAGCCAAAATATTCATTTACACGAATCTATCTCACAATATGTGTCAATAACTACCGAAACAGGAATTACCGATGAGGTAAATATCATAGATGTCATTAACCTTCTGCTGTTGATATAATCATAATGTATATATTATGATGTGTACCGCGTCGAAATTTCATACTTTTTACAACCTTGTTCTCCAGCTTGCACCACCAGAAGCTGTTAAATTATTGTATGTACTCAAACTGCCACCAGTAGTTTGTATAAATGTTTGGATTAATCCAACTAAAACATCTGGGCAATCTTCTTGAATAAAATGCCCACAATCTTTCAATTCAATAATTGGACAGTTGGGCCAAATTTTTCTAAAGCTTTGTATAGCTTTTTCGCTGAATACGATTGCACGATCTTCTTTTCCATATGCTACCCATACTGGCAATTTACTTAAGCGGCCATAATTCTCCTCTGTTGCTGCAGCTGTACGAAACTCATTTGCTTCCGTTGAGCAAATTAACTGGCCACAGGCTTCCATAGGAAAGTTCAATGCACCAACACTACTTTCAACGGTTGGGAATTGTGCAGCATAAGCCCGACACCACGTATCTGTCATATTTTCAGCACTTTGGAAACCAACTAAATGTTTCATGGTATGAGCTATGGTACTTCCAGAATGCAATAAAACTTGTTCTGTGCGACCCCATGGATCCCGTTTCCGATTTGATGGCATCGCTTCACATTTATAATTTGGATCATCAGGTGTTCCAGATAGAATCCATTGAAACCAACGTTGTCCTTTTTGAGCATATCGCATTTTTTTTACATAACTAATATCTGATATACCATTAGATTGCCGATCACCAACACGCTCCTTATCCTCGGCTAAAGTACGTGGGCGAGACAAACTACCATAAAATATTCGTTCAACTACACCGGGCTTTGCTCTTAACGCATATTGTGTACCAATATGAACTCCCCAATCCTGTAAAAATAATGTTACTTTTGCTACATTTAAATATTGTAAAAGATTTATTAAATTGATAGTATGCGTTCGTAGACAATATTCCTTATCTTGTGGAGTTTCGCTTTTCCCAAAACCCATATGATCTGGAACAATAACACGATGGGACTTTGCTAATGGTGTAATAAAATTGCGATATAAATATCCCCATGTTGGTTCGCCATGCAATAAAACGATAGTCCCATTATTTTCATTTTCTTTGCCTTCGTCTACATAATGTTGTTTAAATCCATTTCCCTCATAAAAGTTAGGGTTAAAAGGCCATGTGCCATCAAATGTTTCATTTGCAGGGATACAATCTGCATGTTTATTTGTACCAAAGGGTGGTATGGATTGATTTCCTGGGTAATTTTCCGTAGTCATTGTCTTTTTATTTGTATATGTATTTAGATGTTTTGTATATTATAAATTATACGTGTGATCAACTTATTGTACTAACTGTATATATAGTTGACGACTATAAGCTTTAATATAGGTACTCTATGTAGATATACAGTGTGTATTAATTTAACACATGACGACTTGTGGATTTTACCTCAATATCTTTATATAGCACTTTTGCATCTTTTTCCTTTTTTTAGGCCACCAGGTATTCTAATTATAGTAATACCAGGTATTATACTTATTATTTTTCTGTGTCTTACCAACAATGCTATAGCAGCTAGATAGCATGTAATAAAACATTCGCCATTCGCCCACACACCCTCGCCCACCAGCCTAAGCCCACCTAAAAATTCCAAGCCAGCAAGCCGGCAAAAGCACTCAACTATATGCTAAAAAATACAAAATACATTTTGGAAATATAATTCAGGAATTCATTACGAGCAAATCCACTACGCTCCTCAAAGGAATCGGAGCGTAGCATACAACACTACAATATCTGCTTGAAGCATGCCTAGCGCAAAGAGTAAAAATGGAATAACGTTATTATTGGATAAAAATGCGTTTGCAAAGTTATCGTATTATGGACAGTGGGAGGAAATCATAAGAACAGTTCAACTTGAAGGCAATTTGGAAGCTATACCGGTAATGGTTATACATTTGATATGGAGTGCAATTCAATTCGGAATATTTTGGAATATTACAAAATATTGTGGTGGTGATGACTTGCAACAATTCAGTATCCAACATTGGAATTTAATAGTCAAAAATTTAATTTTATATTGCTTTATCACAGCCACATTAGCAATCAATGGGATGTATCAAGGTCCATTACTTGGAGAGCCATTTTTTCGTTTAACGGCGTTGCGTTTTATGCCAGGAACGATAAAGGAGCCATTTTTTTCATTTTTTGGAAACAGGCGCACAGTTCTTGATGTAGTATTATATATTTCCACAATTGGTACTGCAGTATGGGTTATGATTACGCCAAATCCGACAAAGTTACAGGTTCGAGGATATTTAGCTGTAGTTGGATTACAATGGGCAACTGACTATGCATGTTGGGTTGGTAGTGATGGTATGTTTCATGGTGTTTTAGCATTTGCACTATGTTCCATGTATGGGGGGTTGACGTTTGATGGCACATTGAATAGGACCATGGATGATTATCGTGGTGGAGTAGCTGCAATGCAACTTTTTCT